>Ga0136643_10002450_pt1 | contig 24080 bp, 14 predicted proteins | sample TergutLab28metaG_FD_96883 | JGI IMG/M metagenome (GOLD analysis project Ga0136643, IMG submission 96883) | Labiotermes labralis P1 segment gut microbial communities from Petit-Saut dam, French Guiana - Lab288 P1 (version 3) (version 3) | ecosystem: Host-associated > Arthropoda: Insects >... | reverse complement strand
TAACTTCATATATAGGCACTCCAACTCCCTGATGATGATCCATTGGGATCGAAACATGTAGGAGGTGATAATGACTTTTAATGTGTTTTAAAGTGTGATTTTACCAAGTCAAATACATTGTGTGCAACTAGTTGGTTTACTGTAGTTTTAAACTTAACAAATTATTGCATTTTTTTTGTTTTTCGCAGAAACCTGGTCTTTTCATCTCCCTAAATGTACTGGATGTGAAAGTTTGATACCAATGAGTCAGTTCTACAATCCAGAGCGATGATATAAATTTCATATGAACACGGATCCAGAAAAGCCTCCTCTCCTTCTATGAACGTTCCGAAATTTAATCGCATGCACAGAAAAATCCGGCTAGACGGGAGAATCTTGCGGCAGTGTCTTGTGTTCTCGTATCGCTGAAGGAACATTACGCAGGCAAATGTTTTTTCCAAGAAAATGTTGGTCTTTGTGACAAAACGCGAGGGCTTTACACAAATTCTCCCACAGTGCGTGGCCACACGTTAATGTTGAAGTGTTGCTGATGCAAACTAAACGATAGAATAAGGATGTTTTCGGGCCTCGTGTCTACTGTAAGAATATACTGAAGCATGTGTCTTCCCTGTGTGGAAGTGAGCTTTTTGTGTAAAAAGAAAGGATGAAACGGAAAAAGGCCTAAAAAGGCAATACCATTATACGCAACTTGTTGGAAATTCGACCGTGTTGAAACTCTACATATGACCATTTTTGTTTGTTTCCTTATGCGTACGAACAAATACGTAGGGATGAAACGCAAAACTTCAACTCATGGCTACCAATAAGTATTTGTTACCTCCAAAGACGTCGTCATATCATAGTAATACTGCTGCACTGAAATAGTCATCTCACTGCGTGCCGATTAGCGGTAACTGGTGTATGAGGGGAAGTAATCGCATTTTCTTAGGCATGTGTGAAATGTTGCATTCAGTCAGGGGCTAGAAATAGATAGGGAGGTTTACGTTCGGTTTATGAAGCAGGACTTTTGAATTGGAGAGATAACTTCCATTGGCACACCAGTGATCACTGTCAGTTCAGCCGGTATGTCCTAAAAGACATTTAGGAAATTCTGACATAACTGCCTCCTTAGGGTGAATGGTTGTGAGGCTGTGAGGTGGAACTAGGGGCATCTTGGATATGAAGCTCGTATGCTTGCCTGGAAGACTGTATACACTTAAAGCCTGTAGGCCTGTACGTAGGCAATATGCTGTCGACACACCTCTTAAACCCCACTGTTTTTTCCTCGCAGTTGGTGGCACTAAATGTCTACCATTGGCACAATGTGAGTTTGGCTCTATATCGGGGGTTGCTTATGTGTGTGTGTGTTTATATATATATATATAAACACACACACAAGCAACCCCCGATATATATATATATATATATATATATGTATGTGTGTGTGTGTGTGTGTGTGTGAGGTTAATTTCACTCTACTGATGTCGGGTTTCTGGGCCAGGCATGGAATATCTTGCTTCCAACTGGTTTGGAGCCCCGGACGGTTCACCCCCTAGGGTATAGCTATACATACATATATCTGTATATATGGCTCTCTCTCTCTCTCTCTCTCTCTCTCTCTATATATATATATATATATATATATATATATATCAAGTAGGCGTACTGTTTCTGTGCGAATGTTGACACTTGTATATGCAAAACAAAAGAAGATGCTGCCTCTACGAACTCTCGGCTATTGATATCCCAATTGTTCCCTTTTTGCCTTATGCGTTTACAGTGTAAGATGGATACATTTCTTTGCAAAATATGAAAGACTGAAATTTGTGTCTCTAATATTTCGACCCATGTGACGTGATAAAATTTTGTGTACATAAAAGAAACACCTTTTATTTTTGCATCCGTTTGAATAGTTGGTTAAGGAGCTTGTACACAATACAGCTAACGAAACAAGGTTTTGTCCAGCTTTGTAATCTGCAGGTTTTATATAGAGCCCCTGTCCACAGCAAAGGATCCCTATGTAATTCACTCCAGTTCACGTCTTTAACGTTAATTTTAATACTATTCTCCCATCTCCATGTTTTTCGTATTAGCGGCCGTTGTTCCAAGCAGTTCAACAACTTATTTCATGCGGGTTTCAGTATACAGGGATATACCTCACTCAGCCTGTCTCCCCCCTCTCCCCGCCCATTTGAATAACCTTAAACCCTCGTATTCCAAATTATTGTGAAATGGAACAGCCTCGTCCAAATTAATTTTTAAAAAATCTCTAAACTTTGAGTTTCAAAGGCAATTATTAAATGGCTGGAGCTTAGGAAGAACCAATATAAATCATTGTACTATTAAAATAAATGTCCATCTGAAATGATACAACGAAAAGCGCTGTCGAGTTTAACTCGACATGGGAACAATAATGGTTAAACGGTATAAAGTGGCTGTGTTTATACACGTGTAGTTACTTTCATTTACAGACGGCTGTTTTGTGATTAGTAATTGTTTGCGGCGCTGTCTGAAGCAGACGCGTGCTGTCATAATCAGTCGGCAAAGTTTACCTTTCAAAATAAGTGAAGTTTACTCCTCTCTGCCTCTATCTATCTCTGTCTCTCTCTTTGCGGTCTGTTTTTGGGCGGGGTTATTTCAACTTTGACACTAAGATGGAGTTGCGTCACAAATGTAAAGGGCTGACCTAGTATTAAGCTACGCTCTGGAAAACCTGGTGAGTTGATCCGCTTATAGATTAATATAAAATCCACTCAAGCTGAAATTCGTATAGATGTCAGCACCGTTATTTAACCTGTTCGTAATTGTCTGCAAAAGTATTAGAAGCTGTTTTCTTTCAACCGTTCAAATCCAAAAAAAGTGTATGTCTGAGGTCATCCATCTTCTTTCACTGCTTGACCTTTGAAGATGGGACCGATATGCTGTTCGAAACGTCGGTAACTAACTACAAGTCAAGGCTGCGTAACATCTTAAAAGATCGAGAACCTCATTTGCACCGCAGCGGAAGTCTGAAATCAAGCAAGCGTACTGTGTGTGTCTGTCGCGGCTCTCGTGTGTGCTCTCCTGGAGCGTGCCGCAAAAGGTGGCTCCAGTGCTGACGCTGGCCTGTCACCATTTATTAATCAACACTTGTGCAGTACACTGTGTAAACAAAATCACATGTCAATTACTGCTCCGACGCTTTTCGGTGTTCGCTGACACCATCATCAGGGGCCCTGCCTAGCTGTAAATTCTTGGCAACACATCAAATTGCAACAGACACTGCTGACCGTTCGTTATAAGATCGTGATGAACGGCAAAATATGGACAAGTGTACATAAAAAACAACAACACACATAACATGAAAACAAAACGTGCGGCCATTAAGTTTGGAGTTAATCAGGAGTTAAAAATTACGGTTTTGTAACGAAAGATCAAGTGCTGACGTACTTTTGATCGTTGCATACAATTTGCAATTAGACTGGGGTTTCTGATGATGGTGTCAGTAGACAACGAAACATGTCGGATCAGTAACTAATATGTGATTTGTTATAAACAGTGTGGTGCACAAATGTTGGTTAATTGGTGATATGGCACATGGTGCATGGTACTTCCGACATTGAGTTGCTAACGCAATTGGGTTGTAACCGGCAAGTACCCTGTTGGAGTCTCGGGCAGAAAACCGATATTTTTTATTATTTAATGTACTTCCACTGTCCTTCCAAGCAAATTCCGGATTTTTACACTAATTTAGCTATGATACATTCCTTCCACACTCTTTCAAATTCGTTCTTTAATATCGTCCAAATATGCAATGATAGTCGTGAGCTACTGATGTTGATGTTCCACTGGCCACACATAGATTTACTAAGGCGAAAGTTAGATTTGACTACAAGGCCTTGAAGCAAGTTTAAAATGGGGGAAGGAGAAGTTGGCGGCATATTTTAAACAAGACTGTGTGAAATCCTTGTGGAAGTAACACCGTATATTTCTACTTTCTAGTAGAGAAATAGAATACAGTGTATCAAAAAGACCTTAACTTTGACAATGCTGCAAATAATCCCTTATTCTAAGATGACTTGTAAGTATCGTTACTCTGACGAAGGAACAATTCTGCCATAACTTTGGACGTATTGGAGAGAAGTGTTACTAAACGTTTATGGTTGTAATTTAAAATTTCCGGATTATCCTAAATGGGATAAGCCATGATGATAGTGATCACCTTCACGATATTGTTGGCGCTGGGGAAATTGAAATTTGAAAAGTAACTTTATTATGGGAAAGGAAGAAGTAGCAGCAAGTGACGCAACTTCTGTGGATACTTCTTACTAAATTTCCTAGGTTACACTTCGAAGTATTTTTTGTCGTCTCCTTTGCTCCTTTCTAACAAGCTGAATCTCGGAAATAAGAACATATGACGCAGAAATATGAGGCAGATTATGATATGGAATGCAAGATTTGGGGTTCTCAGAGCGGTGTTGACGAAAATTAAAATCTTTTTGGATATGACACAGTTTCGACTGGTGAATAGTGACCGCCGTTTCGGAGGAGCATAGTGCCTTTGTCTTCGGGTCAAGCGGTCCTGTTCTGCTTGGCACTGGACGGTTTGAATCTCAGCGTCACAGTTATTGGTACGCCTACCCTGGTAACTCAGTGTATTACAGAGACAGACGTGATAATGAAGTTTTGTGTGATTTCAGCATTCATACTTTTCCCCTTTTGTTCAGGAACCGAATGTTACGTAAATGTTGGAGTTTTGGCGTCAGATATAATATATTTAGTACACTCTGTTAATTATTTACACGTCAGAATAATCAACACTGTATTTGATTAGTATGTTCAATATTACTGCTGTTACAACTGTCCTCTAATCTTTCAAATACTCAAATTGGTGAAGCAAATTTTAAGGAAAAATTTCCCACTACAATTTTAAAAAATTAAGAACTTGTCCCGTGGTTGCACAATCTTTTATATGTAAAAGAAACTGACTGACTGACTAACAAACCAACCAACTAACTAACTGACTCACTAACTAACTAACTATCTAACTTACTTCAGGGAAAACAGTTCTTCCGGAGAAAGCAGCTGGTCGAGAAATTTATCACATTTCGTTACATGCTATGCAGTTCCGGCCAGTAGGATTGTTTGTTAATCATTTCGGGTTGAAAGGAAAATGTCAGAAACATTTGGGTGCCTCAGTTTGGAGCAGTTTACTGTTGGCAGCACACTGATTTTGCAGTCCGCCGCAGATAACCGAAGAACTGCAAAATAATATTAGACATATGGCAACCCAATGAAGGGTGAAGCATATTAAGACAGACACAAGGCACCAATGTAAAAGCAGCGGACGTCAAGAAAATTTATTTCAAGATTAGGAAGACATTGCAAACAAAAAGAATAGAGTCATTGTTCATGAGAATAGCCGGTTATCGCACGCGAGATTAGTTGATTATTAATTACGTCGCTCTGTGAGTGAAGTGCCGTTTATCCACATTCTGATTTTGATATATTACGAATTCAGTCGCCAATCTGGACACTTTTGAGAGGACACAACGTTTTGATGATTTACGAATTGTCGGACCCTTTGTGATGCGGAATCACAATAAACAGTGTATCAGCAGTCTTCATGATCTCTCCAGCTGAGGGCAGAGGATTCGGTGCCAGAAATGGAGTGCTTTATCTCGCCGAGAGGACAAGTCATTAAAAAATGTAGACTTACCTGTGTAATAAACTCTACCTCCAGCCGAGTCCCCTTGCCTCGTGTTCATAGCTTGTCGCGCGGGAATAAGTTCCCGTTCCGTGAAGTTTGGTCGCCATGCCTCACGAGGAGAGCCAGGGCCGAGAAATCACGAAGGAAATGGAGGTCAGATGATGAGAATTGGGAAAATCAGTGTAAACTGATGTTGATTGTGAATAGAATATGATTAGGATGAAGACAGCGATGATGGTGATGGTGTTAGAGGAGGAGGGTGAGGAAGGAGAGAAAAAGAAATACGAAAAATGACCATGTGACATTTGAATTTTACCAGTTTGGTAACTTGAGTCTAAAGTATCTACTTTCCGTCCTGTGTTGACGTAAGTATGGGCCAGTGATGCTTGTTTGGCGGTGAGAAATTTGTTGTAAATTTTTACCGTCTGTTCCACGTTTATCAAGTGATACGACCAAAACAACACAGTTTTACATTACCTAACAACAACTTTTTTCATTACTAAAAAACACATGTTTTTACATTGTTTTACGTAAGGTGGTGATATTGTTATTATTTTACTGTTTTTAACTATATTACGACATATTTTACGTCTTATCTTTATTTTTATTGCAGCATTAAATTGTATCCCTGCAGAGTTCGGTGGCCGTGCCGTCCAACTCGCAGGTCTGCGGCCACTCGATTGCTGGGATCGCGGTTTCGAATCCCGATGAGGGCATTTCCTTCTCTTGTGTTCGTTTTGTGTTTTGTAGCTAGCGGCCCTTGTTACGAGCTGAGAGTCATTTATAGGATTCATAAAGCATTTGTGTATATCTGATTGTTTGTGATGTAGAAACCTCAACAGTGAGGCGGTCTATGCCCTACTTTGGCTGTTTCACTGCTTAGAGAAAAAAATATTGGTACCCCTGAAGATGGTTAAGCAGACCGAGTCACGTAGGACAGGATGAATAAAACCGTTTTGTTTCCCGTGAGTGTGTGCCTTTTTAGCTGTGTCATTTGATAACCAGTCTTCCGTTTAGATTCTTGTGTTTTGTATGACGTACCTGAAACTGCAGTTTGTAGACTAGAGGCAGGTCTGCAGTCTCTGCTGAAGTGTTTTAATTGACATGATGAAGGATAACTAATCATCGGACAAAATGTGGACGCGAAGTGCTTCCAATTGCTTATTTCCAGCACACAGCTTGCTTCGTTAGCAGTACAGCTAGATAATAAGGCCTGCAAATTCGCGGAGTAATGACGTCATGCCCAATTTAAAGGGAGGGGGAAGAAACTGTCGTGGCACATTTCCAGTTCTTTCGTGCCAGGCACCGCGCCGTCTTGCTTGATTCATCTTTCATTTTCTCACATTTTAGGCATAAAAGTAGACTTTAAATTCACAGTATATACAAATAAACCCAGGCAGAACTGAGATTTTCACAGTGGTGAACATGGGCTTTTCTTTCTGGACCGTGACGATGTATAGTTTGGTAGATACATGCTAGTCTTTCGGAGTACCCTGTTGCCTCTGTCTTATAAACCAAATCCCGAAGAAAGCGCAACTACAAACAGAATTTTTATAGTAATAAAGCAGACTATGAGACTGAAGTCGACTGCCAAGACGTAATAAGGTCTGCATACTTGTGACTCAAGTCACCGTACTCTTTGTTTCTGATTCGGCAGACTGCAAAGGTAATCAAAGTGTATTCGTTTTATAACGAAATAATATAGCGATGGTGGTGGTGGTGGTTGTAGTTGTTATAGTAGTAGTAGTAGTAGTAGTAGTTGTTGTTGTAGTGGTAGTAGTTGCTATAGTAGTAGTAGTTGTTGTTGTTGTAGTGGTAGTAGTTGCTATTGTAGTAGTAGTAGTTGTTGTTGTAGTGTTAGTAACAATAATAGTAGTAGTAGCAGTAATATTTGTCGTGGTAGTAACAATAGTAGTAGTAGTAGGAGCAATGGTAATAGCAGAGTAGTAGTAGTAGTGGTAGTAGTAGTAGTAGTAGTAGAAGGAGAAGAAGTAGAAGTAGAAATAGAAGTGGCTTAATTGAAATTATAGACCACAGTACCTTAACAGCAGCGGTGTTCAATATCCCTCAGTGATCTAATTTGTTTACGTCAAGTACCGAACTTATTACGTTGACTCCCAAACTATATATCACTGAGAAGGTCCAAATTATCCCATGCAATAAATGTTGTTCCTAATCCTGAATTTTCTTTAAAAATTGGAGAAGGCTGACTGATAAATATCGATATACTATCATGCTTGCGAATGATGATGATGATGATTGTGATTATGGTGATGGTGGTGATGACTCCATGGGAAAGTCTTGATAAGGCAGGCTTAACCTCATCACAAAGTAAATAATTTTCTTCCGGACTATAATAATTCTTACTTAAACCCCAAATTTAATTTGACGAATCTTTTCTGTTTTACCGCGTTAAGACACATTAGCGGCTCTTGAGATTCAATTCATCAGATAGAGGGTAAGACATTGCTAGACACGCTGCAGGGGGAACAGAAATTCTTGGGACGATCAAAAGACCGAGTGAATCTTAACCGAAAGTTTGGACGGCCGGAATAAAATTACACTCACCACTGCGGACATACGAGTTGACGGAGATTTCTTCATGAATAAGAAAATAAAGACGACCGTTAAGTTAGATGTGGGGTCGGGTTGAATTACGAGAATAAATAAGAGATGGTGAAATTAATCAACGAAGACACGAGAGCGGAATGTGACAACAGGGTTTGCGTGTAATTATTGGCAGCATTTGACAGTGAGAGATATTGTTGGTTTGTCTCGGATTTTAAGTTGTAGGCCCATCGAACAGGCACAGAATAGTTTAAAATCAAATAACAACGAACATGTGAAATTTATATCCTACCAGTGAAACACCATGCCGTAAAGGAGCTTGGAATCTTAGGTTACAACTCCACTCCTCTCGGGGCTAGATTCAAGTGAGTGTTCAGCTTTACACCCCAAGCGCCTTTACACCCTTTTATTATATATTTGTGCCTAGGTGGGCCCCAAGCAAGACTGGAAGCAGTATAGCTACGAAGACAATGCACCAGTCTTGAAAAAAAAACTCGATTCCTTATCGTCCAGGTGCAATACAGTCTAAGTTTCCAAGTTCAAGTTATGCCATCAAAAAACACGTGGATATTTTTTATACCGTATTCGTGCTGAAACTGATTTCTCGTTTAAACAGGCTAATAAGTGATGGAGGTCTGCTGTCAGGTACACGAGTAACGTACGGACCTGCGTCACGAAATTTACAGTATACGCGTTAAAAAATCTCTTGTGTTAGGGAAATAAACATTAACGTTGAAACTCGAGCAAAAAAAAAAAATTAGTGCCTTGCAAAATTCTCTGTATTAAAGTATCCAGCATTGAAATATTGAGTCATATCACTGAAACACAGTTCTGATTCTTTGTTTTAAAACTGTGCAAATAAGAGTTCGTAGATTCCATAGCCAGAGGCTGAAGAACAAAGCAGTGTATACGGCACAATTTTATTATGACTTCACTTTAATATGCCTGCATTACAATACGGTCAGGAATGTTGGAAAAGTTCTTTGAAATAAAAGTATATCTTCCGGTGTTGAATATAGTACAGCCGCCCTGTTCCCTTTGACATATTGTGACACCATAATATATCGTTTATTATGGCTCAGGGTCGTGTAACGTGCATTAGAAAGCCAAACTACAAAAGTTAACACATAAACGTGGACTGTTCCACTGCGTGCAGAGCGAGAGGATGTTACCATAGTACGTATTGGAATGAAATGTGCTTCCTGGAGCTGTGAAAATCTTTCTCCGAAGTACAGTAGAGAGTTCAATTCGATATGCCAAGAATGGAAGAGCGTAGCTTTCCAACTAACACTTTCATACCACATTTAGTTAATCTTCACCGTATATTCAAGACAGAGAATGGATGGCTAATTTGTTCGTTTGTTGTGGAAAGTGAATGTGGTCTCAACAATGTACCCTCAGATGTTGCAAAACTTTTAGCATTATACTTTTAGAGGATTTGTTCTTCGCATGGCGAAATCGAATTTCTGCTGTCGGATATTTGTAACTGTTGGTGTGAACCTGTGCTAGGCATTCCGTGGTCCTCGGCCCTTTCCTAAGTGGCCCGTCGAATCCCCGAAACAGAAACTTAAAAATATATCTTCGAACTACAACAAAAACAAGGCATAATAAAGCTAAGAACAAGCCAAAAGTGATGCAAACAAACGACATCCGGATTATTTTACTGCGATAAAATTGAAACTCAAAAAAGATGTTGCAAGCTACCCATCATTAAGTGAATAATTTACAATTACCTTCCCAAGGTCGACATTTTCACTTCCATGTATAGAAGTTAAATCACAACCATAAAAACAAACGTAGAACAAGAAGAAAAGAAAATCAACACTATTTATTTCTTTGTATAAGCAACGTAGGAAGACAATTTTAATGTTTTTATAATCATTTTACAGCAAACATTTAGCATATTACCTCACAGTGAAATATATTCTATCATAGAAACACAACTACACAAACCCGAAGGAAACTTTCTGCATTATTTATATAATCAAGTCTGTTGTCAGGTAGGTTTTAATTGAACAGTAAAATTGCAGTAAATGCAGTTTGTAAGGAAGAGACCTCTTTTCAAAAAATAAGAATTTTAAGTGTTTCCTACCGATCTTTACTCATTATTGCGTAATGAAGAAGCTTAGGGTTTGAGACGTATTTCAGTTTTGTATAAAAGAAATTATGTTTTTATAATGAAAATAATTGTGTTGACTGCTTCACTCGTGGTAAATAAATTATTGCAGTTCTTGTTTTCTCTTATTATAAATCACAGTGTACTCCTATTACGTGTGTGACGATTATCCGGTCTGTGTGTTATCCATACACGATCGCATGTTGCTAATGAATAAAGACGAAGGTGAGGAAATACGTGATTTTGCGCTGAATGCGCTAACAGACTCCTCAGTACAGCAATCGAAATATTTTGTGTGTATGTACGTAACCATTAACCGTAAGCTATGTATGTGTCATGTACTGTACCTTATAAATAAATTATTTTTAATTTTTGTTCGTGGCTCAGTAAATTGTATAGTTTGGATTCTGCGTTCACCCTCCTCTCCACCATTACCCGGATAATCGAGAGTGTACTGTAGTAGTTCAAATTACTATGTATGATTGCATACATAAATATATTAAAACTTTTATTATCAATTAAATAAATCGATGAAAGGTATCGTGCATTTGTACCTCGTGAAATTGGACATATATGTACTTATAAATAGCTGCTGGTGTGCTTAATTTTGAGTATGTGCTAGCAATAGGCCCGTATTATTATTATTATTATTATTGTTTTTTGTTGACTTAATGACACTTCTCAACGTCTATCTGCTGGGAAAACTCCACCTATCACAGAATTCGGTGGTATTAGGCTCAGTCAGGAGAAAGAAACTCGTTCTGTGCCCTAAGGTGAACGGGCGTTTCCTAGGAATTTGCGTACTGTATGACACGTTTGTAATAGTATTAATTTGCCCCACTCTTAAGATTTTTGGCTAAACCTGTTTACTCTAGATGTTTTAGGAAATTTTCGGTGACCACTCCTCACGCTGAGATGACTGAGAGTTATACATATAAATTATCAATCTTCCAGACATTTTTTATTTCCAGGAACAAATTGTCATGTTTCGTAATTTTTTCTGCCTCAGTTATGGGGAGGGTGTGGGTCAAGAGAGCTCCTATATCTATTACAAGTGCCGTTTCATTGTCTTTACAGAGATTATTATTATTATCGAATTTCTCACTTCTCAGCTTTGGCTGGGAAATATTCACCTATCCTGGGTGTAGTAATCAACAAGATTGGACTCGGTGGTCTTCTTTGTAGTTTAAAACGTTTCTTACAATTGAACACGTGTCAAGAATTACAGATTTTTGCAATTGTATGTATGTATTCGGGTACAGGTTAAGGCTTGTTAGACTTTGTGATAGTGACTTTGGAATTAATCCCTTAGATTATATTACTATCGGGATCACTTGTGCTGCTTTTTGCTTCCACACAGCACATATATCATTCGCCAGTTCTTGGTACTTGTTTTCTTTGTCGGCTATTGTTTTGATGAGATTATGTGTATTTAGGACAGCTATGTCTATCAAAAAGGTGTTCTTTGTTTTCTTATGCATAAAAGTTATGTCAGGTCGATTAAAAGTTTCGTTTTGTCCGTAAGTATGCTGCGATTCCAGTACAGCTTGAAATTTTCATTCTACAGTACATTGACTGGTGTGTACTTATAATATGGACTTTTATCGTCAATAAATTCGGCTGCTTCTGCCAGTTTCTGATGAATAATTTTGGCTAGTCCATCATGTCTCTTTACGTACTCGGTAGGTACTAGTTGCTCACATGCTGCAGTAATGTGTTGGATTGTCTCCGATTCTTTTCCACATCTTATGCATAGCTCATCGGTGTCTGGCTGCTTCAAAATACATTTCTTGTAGTTTCTTGTTATTATTATTGGTAATAATAATTGTCAAGAACAATTCCCTATTTGTCTTGCGTTGGTTTTGCTGTTGGTTTGGTTTTTCGCCTGATTTTTAAGACTGTATATGTACACGCCATACACTAAAGTAATGTTGGTTGTCGGAGTTTGGTTTCGTTGCATTCAGAAATTACATGCTTTGTGCTGTGAACTGTGTCTCACTAATTGCACATCATTACGCTGTTGTGAGAGAAATAGGCGGTTGACCGCCGAATGACCTGTTTCTGTTGTCTTATACCGGTGTAATCCTATCAGAGAGTGGAAAGGGAAATGCCTTCTGTTGTCTGCTTGTGTCGACTTAGGTACAGGAAGAAAGTCAAGGATGATGGAAAGGGAAAGGATAACAAATGAAAGGTAGAAGAGGAGAGAGTGAGTGGTTTGAGAGGGAGTGGTGACAGTGGTTGGCGGACCTTTGGATTCGTAAATACGGTCTTCAGTACAGAGAAGACCGAGCAGTCATCATAATCCGCAACTTATAAATACACTTGCATATTTGTACTGTGGCAGTCTGCTGGTTTGGATGACAGGTGGGGTTCACAGTTCATAACAAGTAAGACGGTGTGTTTAAATTTCGAGGGTGGATTTCAGAAACGTCATTATTGTTGCGAGTGGAGGCGAACAGTAAAAATGCAGTGTTATTCCAGTGGTGTGTGTTTCTTGCAGGAATATTCGCGCCTTCCTAATGTGGCTTCGTGTCTCACAGGATGACGTCGGAGAACTGCAGACTGTTGCTGTGCAAGCTAACCATTTTAGCGCTCCTGAAATTCGTGGAAGGTACGTATGTGCTCTCTCTCTCTTACCACGTCGAAAGGTTTTAAAAAGTAAAGCCTGATTTTGTTAGCCGGTAATTCCTTGCTTCAGCTGTCAAAAGATGACAGAAGATGAATTTGTTGCCCCGAAAATCCAGGAATATATATATATAGTCCCTCCTTCTTCCAACGCTGTCTTTTGTGTTCTACTGTTAACATAACAGAGCACCCTGATATTTTACACAATTTTCCCCGTACTGGTTACCAGTATATACGGTATCCACGGCTGTTAAAACGATGTACACGTAATACTATAGAGTTTTTTTTTGGATGCAGTTCGAATCCTCTTTCAATAATTATTTTCTTAATTACACGAATTAACTTCAATTTACCCAATTTGAAGCAAACCCATCTTCGCCTTGTACCTGATATGCCCCGTGACGCTCAGCATGAAACAAGTTCTTCCAGTATGTGTTGTTTGTTTCTTGATTTTTAAAATTGGAACGTATTATTTCTATTTCTGTTAAGCAAATTGGGAGGGATATTGGGAGGGGGGAGTAGGTGGTTGTTCTTTGTACCAAATTTAGTGCAGCTCTGTCACAGGGAATAATTTGATGTATGTTTGTGCGTGCATCTTTGAATAAGCGTAGAGAAGAAAACCAACTAGATGCTACCGAATGCTTTATTACACTTGTAATCTGTTCAACATGTTTCGGGCACTTATATGCCCATCATCGGGAGCTCGAGACTATACTTGTGTTATTACCGCATATGGTGTTTAATGCCTTGGTTACTGGTGGTCGGCGGGCAGGTGCACGGCAGCAGGATATGCGTCCGGAATGCGGTAATAACACAAGTATAGTCTCGAGCTCCTGCTGATGGGCATATAAGTGCCCGAAACATGTTGAGCAGATTACAAGTGCAATAAACCATTCAGGAACATCTAGTTGGTTTTCTACTCTACGTTTAAGGAATAACTTTTTTTATCTGGAGACTCTTATGGACACGGGAGTTTTATCCTTGAACTTTCCCGATAGAGGTATTGCTGGGAACGAGACGGTGGGTGGTGACGGAATATTAGGGTGACATGTAAGTAGAGCAGATTAGTGAAGAGGTAAGGATGAATTTGTTTTATTGCTGGCCGAAGTGATGACTTCTTTAGATCGAGGCAGATTTTCCTAATGAATGCCAGAAAGCAAGTGCCTTACCAGATTTTGAAAATACGTGGTTTTATGAATAGTTATAAGACTATCAACACTGAAGCCCCAAGATCTGGCATAATTTATCTACAGCTGTCGAATTACTACTACATTTCCTCTCTGGATCTGGGATTACACTATCACCGTAAATTACATAGAACTTTGTAATCAAAGTACATGGAGGGAAAATGAAATATACGCATTCTGTGAAGTATCTCAGTTGTCATGATTCCTTACTAACAGGAACAGGGATCAGGGCCGGCTGGATACATGTGGGCGCCCCAAGCTTGTTAATAATTTGGCGCCCCGGACAGGCTAATAATTTGGCGCCCCTTAGAACCGATATTCTTTGAACTTTTTCGACCTAAGAGCGTGTGTCCAAGGGATAATTTTGGGGGGAAATTTTTGGCGTGTAGAAATCTGAGTTTATTAGCGCCCTATTTCCGCTTATCCCAGTGACGTCTTAGCGTCTCTGTATGCAGGCGTCCTGGGCAGCTGTCCGACTGGTCCGCATCTTACTTCGGCCCTGCCAGGGGTGTACAAATCTCTTGCGCCAGGTTACCCGGACGACTGGATGCAGGTAACGCTTAATATTTGCGGGTTTCCAGTAGGGAATTTGCTTCATTTCTTCCTTCTGACATAGAGAGTTTTGAGGCGGCTCCTAGAATTTGTAAAATTAGTGGGTCCTTGGTCGTAACTTACCTGTGACGCCACACCTGTGTAACATGTTTCACGTCCTGACTACAGTATGTAATATCCACCTGCCAGTGTTAGCTGGGTACCTGCACATAAATTCGTGCCATATTTTACGACGCAGTCTTTTTTTAGACGTCATGGTGTCGATGGCTGAGTTCCTGGTGACTGATACATTTGAGAGGATTTTGAAATAGATGGTCTTGTTCTAACCAAAGTATTAACCTCGGCGTTTGCTTGGATGGACTGAGAAAATTCGTTAAAAAAGAACAATAGCCACTGTCTCGACCGATATCGGACCGCACACCTTCAGAAGCTATCGTTACTGCCACATCAGTCTGCTCGGTTTCATCAAGTGTTTGTGTGTTATAATATTAAAAGTATTCGATGCACGCAACTTATGTACAAAACAACCTGCGAATTTGGCCACCCGTTTTCGTCTGCCACCTGGCACAATTGACCACAATTTTACTGAACCGGCAAATTTATATGATACTATACGTGGTCATTACTCGATAAGTTGGCCACCTCTTTATCTTGAATTTTGGCCATAGTTTCACAATTAGTGATATGCTTGGTGTGTAAATTCAACTTCCTTTGTTGGTCAACTTAAAGAGCTAAATAATTTATGTGTCATATTGTACATAAGCCGCAGTTCTCATTCGTTAGCAGAAATACCCCTTTTTTTCCACCCAGCCTACATTCTTTCTTCGCAGTTATGGACAATAGATAGGAATTTTAGAGTGGCATACGGCCCGATTGCATGTCTCTGTTCATTGACAGGGTTAACCTACTTCTTTCAAGCTGGACCACCTGTCTGTCTGCACTCTGAATTGCACATTTGCTCAGGTGATAGTATACAGTTCAATTTTCGTAACATCAAGTGTTTTCCCTAATTTGGCCGCTGGTATCAGTTTGGCGGCTTTGAATGGAACCGTAGGTGTCCCACATGGACAGTGTTCACTGTACTGTGTTACGTAATTCATCAGCAATCCCGATGCACCAGTATGCACGCGGTCGTCTCCGCACTTCAGAGATTTACAATTTAGTTCACTTCCTTACTTTCGTTATCCCTGACGTTTTCAAATCAGCATGTCATTTGCGATGCGCGACGTCTTCACCAGCCTGTCATACATACTGTGACCGACACTACCAGGAACGCTGATGTATTACGTGTTCATTTTTGGCGGTAGGCAAGATCTGGTTTATTCTGTGATGTCTCTTGTTTATCTTTTTGATATGCGTGACCGATGATGCGTATCCGTGCGGTCGGTTAATGCACGACTGGCGTGTTATCCGAACACAGTGACTGATCGCACCGTGCACCTATCCAGTGAAGTGTGTCCTGCAGAGAGAGACGGTGAATTATTGGGTTATTGAGGAAAATCGAAGGTAAAATATTCTAGACAGATCTTATAGGACTGTGTGTTTCCATCTGTTGATACAGCCTCCTTATGTTTATAATAATTTTGTGACTGACTGTGCCTTATACCCGCGCTACATGTTTCGAAATTACTACGTCATCATCAGGCCGGCATATAAACAAATATTTACACTGTAGTGCACTGAAGATGAACGTTACATTAGTTAAGAGTCTAAAATTGTTTACACAGTTTAATTTCATAAAATAACTAAGGAATGCGCTGAATAATTTACCGTTTGTCCTGTCTTTCACTAGGCATGATCTTCTTGTTAATGTTTTTTCGTTATTGGAAGTCGCCATGCTATTGTGCTGCATGATTTATCTGACAACTGCCTATCGCCTCTTCCTGCCAGCTTGTTTATTAATTAACGTACGCTACTTTATTCGCCCGCCCACACACTCAGCGAATTAATGGCGAGCAATGACCAAAGAAAGTTGCCAGGTAAAGTAAGTATCCTGTAATTGTGACGCATCAGGGTAAATCACAATATTGTCTGCTTTTGTGGTTGTAAGTTTGTGAATAATCTTCTTTTGCCTCCTTAAGTAATAATAATATTTGTCCTGTTTTATTTTGCATTTCTTGAAGTAGATGTTTTTTGGCTGTTTGGCTGTATTTTGTCAGTAGACTGAAATATCAGTAATATTACATAAAATAGAATATTGACACAAAACGTTAGTATGGAGACCTAATTTAATAACGCCTTTAAAAGCACAGGTTATATACACTCCACTGGCAGGATGATGCTGGCCAGATAATTAATAGAAAAGTATAGGAAAGAGTCGCGGCATACTTGAAGGTCATATTCCATAAATTTCCTTTTGGAACGAAGGCAAAAAAATCTAAGTGGAATAGCCGTTACTTCCGATGGGATTCGAACCCAGGATATACTGAATAGAAAGAAAGGGTAAAAACCACTCAATAAACTCGTCAGTAAACTGTCCTATAACCTATATGCGAGTCCTTTCATTTTAATCACAATATGCTCTTCAACTATGCACATATTCTCTCGTATCTGTGAGGTGAATATTTTACAAGATTAATTTTCCGACGAATGAATCAACTTGTTTCAAGAGAAAATAAGGTTGCTTTTAATTATATGGTACCAAACTATAGGGCGAAGACAGGAGATTTAATTTTCTTTAACCCTTTGGAGCCTAGTTGTTACTATATATACCAGCAGGTGTGGTGTTCGAAAATACTGCGTTGTGCCCAGGAAATGTGTTTGCGCGATTTGTGTGAACGTCAAATCAAACAGCGATTATATCTCTAAACTGACGCAGACAGTGTTTATTGCGCGGTCCGATCTGAATTTTAAGTATTTGATTGATTGATTGATTGATTTGCGATTGGGTTCGATACGTTACGGTCCCGATGAACCTAGGCCTTAATTAATGTGCCCTTTGTGCCCTATATCGATTTATGGACGCCCCGTTGCTTTAATAAAGCTCCGGATGGCCCCCAGACTTATAATCTTAACGTCCACTGGCTTCAAGAAGAAGGAGCCCAGATACGCATGTCTGAGTGAAGCCAAAGCTTCACACTCACAAAGAATGTGGGCAGAGGTTTCATCCTGTGCTCCACACCTCCAACACAATGGGCTGTCTGGCAGCCCCATTATATGAAGATGTATCCTCAGGGTATTACGTCCAGTGAGAAGGCCAGTAATACCCCTGGATTGTGTCCTGTTAAAGGACAGAAACCTAGTCTTGGCACCCAGACAGGGCCCCGAAATTAACTCTCGAGCCTGTCTTTGGGGGTCACCAATACCTAGCCACCATATCCCATGCTGGTTAACCAACCAGCGCCTAATCTTTCTTCGTATATCCTGCCTAGAGACTCCCAAGGTCATCTCAGGTCCAACAAATTCTACAACAGAGCCTTCCCTTGCGAGCTCGTCGGCGATCTCATCATCTCGTACACCAGCATGTCCAGGGACCCAACACAGCCCCACCATATGCCGGGGAATTTGAAGTATAATTCACGTTAGTTTCAGTGTTGATAGGATTTATGATAGTAGTTTTGCTGGCAAGGAATTTTAACGATTTGGGGACGAAACTGACAGCTCCACAATTCCAGGTTCATTTTCGTCTATATATTGTTCAACAGCACTGTTTTGTGTATCTAGACAATTGATTTATATGGAAATGTGGTCATCAGACTTGATTGGATAAAAATTTGGGAGGAGAGGATTCCGTTCTTGTGGAATTTGTCACTGTCGCCATCCGCATGCGCCGTTCTTCTTGAATAGGGGGGCAGAATTGTACCTCGCAACGTCGGGGGATCGGATTACTCAATGACGCAGCCCCATGTTTCGGAAGAACCTCTTTACTTCTGTCTTTCCTTAAATAACGTTGTTTCAGAAGAAAGTTCCTACGCAAGACGTGTCCAATCCAGTTAGTCTTGTTTCTTCTTATTATACCTAGGATATTCCTGTCCTTGTTGACTCTAATACTTCATTTATCACACGATCGGTCCACCAGATCTTTTCCATCCTTCCCCATAGCCACATTTCCAAAGCTTTATAGGCATTTCGTCTCTACTGTCCGAAGTGTGTAATTTTTAGCATTATACGAAGGTATGCTCCAAATGTAACAATTTACTCGTCAACTAGAGCATAACAACAGTAAAACCAGAAATTGTGAATTAATGGATATAAATAATTTTATGTTAGTATGAAGAAAATAGATAATACTGGGGTTTCGTTGGCTTCTTTGAAGCATCTCTTTATTCTTGTCATAATGCTGCAGACTCCATGTACCGGCTGTATATTTAAACTGGTGCCTTTGATGGTAGAATGTAGCACGTAGACTGTAGCACGTAGAATGTCTGCGAACATTTTTCATTTGAAGATACTGTATCAGATATAGAACTACATTAATATGACCACGAAATAATAGGGATTCTTATGGTTTGGGGCAAGATAACAGCACTTCCACAGGAGGGAGTGTGTTTGAGACCAAGTTGGTGTACCTGCTACTTAATGTGCAGCATTTGTGTTTCATATTAAAAGGGTTCTGGGTTCCGGTCTCAGGTCGTTGACTTATCCTACTTTCCTCTTCTCTACTTCTACTCAGCCACTCAAAAAAACACATATATTAGTTTTTGTTTTTGGCGCGACAGCCCCCAGTGAGTCAGGGCCTCCTTATTCACGAGGTTTTCTAGACCACACTCAACAACGCACCACAAACAGTTGGACTCCTCTGGATGAATGATCAACTTGTCGCAAAGACCTCTATCTGACAACACACAGCACTCACAACAGACAAACATCCATGCCTCCCGTGAGATTCGAACCCACAATCTCAGCAGGCGAGCGACCGCAGAAGGCGCGACCAATGAGACCGGCACACATGTTAGCAGTGCTTTAAGGAAATCACAGTCTGTTCCTTAGACGTGCTATATAGTTCATCATAATTTCACTTCCTTTCGATTTTAAACGTTCCGTAATCCAGTCTGTTAATAAGCATCGCCAACTGGAGAATATTTCACTCGTTGTAAGGAGATAAGATATACTGACATTCATATCAGGAAGTATTTAAAACAGCAAAATATGTTTTAGCTGGTAGAATTATAAACGTAAACAAGTTGGCAGTCTGCCACTAAACCTGGTGTGACTGGTGTCTACGTAGGGTTAAGTAACAAGGAACGTCAGGCAGAAGTCATAGAGGTCTTGTTAAATATCTCTTTGCCACGGCATTCTTTCTTGCTACTTGTTAAGAACTTACTAATGACCTACAGTTTTGTATTAGCTACGTTACATTTATCTTATATGATGTAAAATTTATACACACTCGATGTGTTTGTAATAAATGTCTTACAAAATTATGAGCTTCGTGCAAAATGTGTATGCTTGTTTGTAATTGTAGTAATTGTAATTGTAGTCTACCAAGTTTCAGTTGCCTTTCTCTCAAGTTTCTTTAGTTGTCATCAGATCAGAAAGGAATGAATATTTTTTTTTTTTTTTTACGGAAGACACTTTTAGGCTCGTTTGCAAATTCGTGTAAAGCGCTGTTTGTCTTCGTCATGTTCATCCTTCCGTTTGTATGTCCGTTTGCCCGCACATATCAGAGCACCTCCCACTGGACCGATTTCCGTGAAATTTTCTTCTGGGGACTTATCATAACCTCTCATGCAGATCCAAATTTGGTTTAAATCCGGCGATAATATCGGACACTCTACATGAAGGCCGAAAGTAGGTTTTATTGTTGCTGGCGATGTGAAATCGCTATAAAAGCGCTCTCTTCGAGTGAATTGTTGTCAGGCTGTCAGATTAGCCGCAGAGATATCAAAATTACGCGAAGGCCCGCAATGTTATGTTTTATGTATATTGCTTATCTTGTTTATTTCACATCATACAGACACAACTTTACAAAAAATTGCTTAGTTTTTGTAGATCTATTACCATACGTTTTATTTCAGGAATGGTTTCCAGTGGCATAACATTCGTTGCAAGTTCGTAAAAATCATCAAATGGTGTAAAATTTGGGCGCACGCACGCACGCACGCACACACACACACACACACAGGTAGGTAGGTGGGTGGGTGGGTGGGTGGGTAGGTAGGTAGGTAGGTAGGTAGGTAGATAGATGGATAGATGGATGGATGGATGGATGGATAGATAGATAGATGGATAGATAGATAAATAGATAGGTGCAGTCATACATACATACATATATACATGCATACTTACATACACACATTTATATGTACGTACGTACATACATACACACACACACATATATACATACTAACTGTATGGATCAGAATCCTTGAAAAGCTAACCAGTTCTCAGCTAGTCAAGAAATTCCCCGCATTTCATACAGCCCGAAAGTTCATTACCGCGTTTACAAGTGCCCGTCACCTGTCCCTATCCTGAACCAGATCAATCCAGTCCATGCGCTATCATCCCACTTCCTGAAGACCCGTCTTAATATATCCTCCCACCTATGCCTGGGTCACATACATATGTGGTACAGTGATTTCATGAGGTTATCTGCTGCCCTTTAGTGAGAGAAAGTAGGCCACAACTGTGTTAACGCTTCTGCCGTTTTAGCGTGTTGTATATGTCAGCTGCTGTAGTACCGTGAAGATGGGTGTCTGACCGGAACTGCAAGCCACCGGCCACCCTAATGCTTACACTGTCCGCTCTGCTGCTCTCTTTTACTATCTCTGATCTCTCCGATTCACCAGATGGCAGTACAAAGTCTGAGCTTCGAACTCAATGCACAGTGTGTCTGTCACGCGGTTTTGTCCTCGAAATCTACTAAGAGCATTTTATTCAAACTTCATTATTTAACGACGCCATCTCATCGGTGGACATTAGAAACAGGTGAAAATAAGAGTAGTCTACTATCAGTAGGTAAGAATTTCAGAGCCATAATACTTTCCTATCCAATGATCCCCCATTTCCGAAATAGCGTTGTTTGTTTTGCAAGGTGCCCATTATTACAATACTACTTTGTCCACCAAAACTATCACATGAACTGGCCTGGGATCGAACTCGGGTCTCGGAGGTGACAAGCTGCATGGTCCGTAACACGGTCGAGGAATTTCGTAAAAGGCCTTCTGCAGTATTAAAGGCAGTGTCCAGGCATTTGTTGGCACAAGCGTAGAATTGCGGAGGAATTCAGTTAGAGTGGCTGATAGTCCATTCTTTTACATCCTTGATCCAATTAATTGTAGAGTATTACTCGCAGCCTTAAGATAATTAGGAATTCCTCACGCACTTCATCAGACAGTTGATGTTAACTTCGGTCACACATGTCTTTCTTTGAACGCATACGTCAGCGCGCTCCTTGGTTAGTGCTACGTACCACCACAGATAACCACACCCCTTAATCACAGTAATTATTGCAACATTGCAGCGCTGGACATTCTGCCAGCCGCTATTAATGTGCTGGGTGGGCAGAGAAACCTCACCAACTCGCGTCAACGGTGAACAATACACAGGGCGATTCAGGAGGGAAGACTATTGGCTTCGTCATGTCTTCCTGTCAGTCCGTCAGTCCGCGTGGAAGAACTTGGCGGGCACGAATTTTTATGAAATTTGATATCTGTACAGAAAGTTCAAGTTTGATTAAAATCTTACACGAATAACGGCTAATGTAGGAGAGAGCTAAGTACATTTATGAAAATTTGTAGCTCAGTTTTTTTTTAGAATGAGAAGTATTTTAGAAAAAGTTGCAGAGAAAATCAAAACGCCTATTTTATATTCGATAACCCTTTTTTACATTAATAATATAATTTATGAGATAATGTGGAAAAATATGGTAGAGTCAAATAGCCGCAGATGACAACAAAATACGGCACATGCGCGTTGCATGCTGGTTAGCTAAGGCTAAAGACACAACACACTCTTTATACAATACTTACTGCTTTTCCACTGCAACGATATTTACGTGAAAGCAACCCAATATTAAGTTGATAAGTATATTTCCTGTCTTGTGTAAATTTAAAATGAGAAACTTTGTGTAGATACAACCGTTTGTTTGTGCTGTGTTTGACTCTTTCGGTATCGCAGATTATGTGGCGCAAGCTTTGAGGTGACAATAGTGAATTGAAAGAGATACGAAAGGAAGCTTTCGTGGCTTCACGTAAATTAATATTTTGGTATTTGCATGGATTGATCCATGAAAATCACAGCAGATCCCTCAGGATAGGTAAATACAAATGTTTATCGAAAGTTATGGAGAGATAATACCTCTTGGCAATGAAAGGCAGCGATGTTAAAATGGATTTAGAAGACTCGTGGATTGGATTTATTTGACTCAGGGTTGGGTGAAATGTTGGGCTCATGTGAATATGGCAGTGGACATAATGGGCTGCATTATGCTTACAGACGGAGAGGCTTGTGGTCAGATGAGAAAATACCAGCTTATGGATGCTCGTGTTAACCATGTTAATCGGCCTTACGCAATAAACACGATCGCTGCCGTATTGCAGTACGGAGTTTCAACATATAGTTGTAGTAGTAAAAGTAATATTGCGGTAGCAAATTGGCGTAAAGTTTAACCTGAATTAAACAGTTCCTAATTCATTGCGCTTTGCCTGCGTATTCAAAATGTGCTAAGAACAGTTTCTCCTTTCAAGTGCTTGTTAAATGGGGTTTAACATAAAATCAGATGCACTCATTACACTAGTCTCATCAACATTCATGCCATATGGCCGCCACGTAACGACATTATGAGGAGAACAGCAATGCATAACGTCACGCTGAACTTCTTCAATGCATACAGACACTCACCGACTGACACAGGTCCAAGTTACGTAGTTTCAGACTTACGAAATTTTAAAAAGTAAAAGTTCGGAATAATAATATTTTGAAAGGGGCGCCTTATTTTTTCCTTGCGGGTATGAAATCCCATTGAGATGAAGGTGGCGGAAGAATTCTACTGGGCGATAACACATGATGCATCCGATCAAGTTTCAGTGTGTTGGATTCCAGATTTTAGTTAGACTACATTGTGTCACTTTGAGTGCGTGCATGTGTGTGTGTATATATATACATACATACATACATTTATATGACCCTGTGTGTACCCAGGTCGCTCCCGGTGCCTGTGCTGTCTAAGGTGCAGCTCTGCGGCCGCGTGGTTCCTGGGATCCCCGGTTCGAATGTTTGTCTCTTGCGTTTACTGTGTGTTTTAGGTATCGCATTCTGCGACGGGCAGATCACTCGTTTAGAGAAGTCATATGGCGCGTGTGTTTCTAACGGTGTTTTTATTATTTTTTTTTTCCATAGCGCAACAGCTCCTAGTGAGCCAAGGCCTCGTCATTATCGAGGCTTCACGATCACGCACCGACACACAAGTCAGTAGGTCTTCTAT
>Ga0136643_10002449_pt1 | contig 24080 bp, 22 predicted proteins | sample TergutLab28metaG_FD_96883 | JGI IMG/M metagenome (GOLD analysis project Ga0136643, IMG submission 96883) | Labiotermes labralis P1 segment gut microbial communities from Petit-Saut dam, French Guiana - Lab288 P1 (version 3) (version 3) | ecosystem: Host-associated > Arthropoda: Insects >... | reverse complement strand
TCAGTCTAATTTACTGATATAACGTATCCGGGTCATTTATAACCGTATTGACGAACACGAACAATGGCTTTCGCCATTCGCTACTCCCTTTTGGGTACACATAACCTATCATAAATTTTTTTAAAAGTCAACGGCATACTCATTTTTACTATCTCATTGGGAACGGTTATGAACCATTCTCCACTACTATTACTCATATCTGAGGGCTTCGATAGGGTCTAGCTTTGCAGCCTTATTTGCTGGATAAAGTCCAAAGAAAATACCTATCCCCATGGAAAACAGCATACTTCCCACAACCACAAAAGGCGAAATTACAAGTGGTGCCTCCAAAAGGGTTGTCATCGTTGCGCCGGCGACCACGCCCAGCAACATACCTATAATGCCTCCAACCAGTGCAATAACGAGCGCCTCTATTACAAATTGAGCTTGAATATGGAAGTTTTTTGCGCCAAGTGCTTTGCGCGTGCCAATTTCCCGGGTGCGCTCTGTTACGGAAACCAGCATGATATTCATTACGCCAATGCCGCCTACAAGCAAAGAAATACCGGCAATGAGAGCAATAGCCAGTGATATTGTATTCATCATGCTTGCAACGGCGTCCAACATGGAGGCCATGTTGGTTACACTTATACGCCAGTTTTCGTTGCCGGAATACAAACCATCGAAATGGGTTTGAAGCATGTTTGTTACAGCATGTACGTCATGGCCTTGGGCACCAAGCACTGTTATGGACGTGAAATTTTGCTCAATTAAATCCTGTCGTGCAACGGTAAGTGGTATATATAGTGGGGTTGGCATATCTTCTCTTGCGGCAGTGCCCATAAAACCTACAAACTCATGCTCGTACACACCAATTATAGTATAAAGTTCTATGGCAGTTGGTAAAAAAAGCTTAATTTGCTGGCCTATAGGATCTGTACCGTCGGGAAATATTCTCGAAACAAGCCGGTCGGAGACCATAGCGACAGTGGCGCGTTCCTGCAAATCTATATCAGAAATTAATCGCCCATATAACAGAGTTACATTATTTGCAAGCAAATTGTCTGTATTTACACCGCTTATGTTAACATTTGCGTCTAGCTCCCCATCTCTTACTACGCCGCTGCCGCGGGAATGGCTAAGAGACACGCCTTCTATTTCTTCCGGAAACAGGGTTACCATGTCGGATATCATTTGGTCGGATATAAGGTCTTCAGACAGTGGCCTAATCCCGCGTATAGACCTGCCTGCAGGCTGTGCAAATTGAGCAAATGGGTCATCTGTATCCACATCGTATGGACTTCGTTCTTGCACACTTACGGTTATGCTGTTTGTGCCAAACATGGCCAAATCTTCTGACACGGCGGCGGTCATAGCGTCCCCAAGTATGACAATGGTTATGATGGACATAATGCCGATAATTATCCCAAGCATGGTAAGAAGTGCCCGCATTTTGTTGGCACGTAAGGAAGATAGCGCTAGGAGCGCATTTTCAAAAATCATTCAGCAGAACTCCCTTCATTAGAAATTTTGGAAGGAATTTTGGAAGGAATTTTAGGCGTGTTTTTTATATCAGAAATAATCTCACCATCTCGCAATGTTATAATCCTTGGGGTAAGCCTTGCTAGCTCCTCGTTATGTGTGATTAAAATAACGGTCTTTTTCTGTTCCCGATTTATTTTTAAGAAAATATCCATAACCAAGTCGCCGGTTTTTGAGTCTAAGGCACCCGTTGGTTCATCTGCCAGAATTATTGAAGGATCATTACTTAAGGCACGTGCAATCGCAACGCGCTGCTTCTGCCCGCCGGAAAGTTCGTTTGGCATATGATCCATGCGCTCGTCCATTTCTACCAGCTTTAGCAGTTCTTTGGCTTTATTCTCCCGCACGCGTTTTGGTATGCCCATGTAAAACAGAGGAAGTGCCACATTTGAAAGTGCTGTAGTACGCGGTATAAGGTTAAATGTTTGGAACACAAATCCTATTTTTTGGTTGCGAATTTCTGAAAGCTGATTATCTTTCATGTCAGATACGGCTACGCCATCAAGTACATAATCGCCTTCCGTTGGCCTGTCTAATGCACCCATGATATTCATTAGGGTACTTTTGCCCGAACCGGACTGGCCCACAATGGACACAAATTCCCCTTCTTGTATGCTTATGTTAAGGTTTTTTAGTACGGTCAGTTCGTTTTCTTCGCCTATAAAATATTTTTTTACAATGTTTGTTAACTCCAGCATGTTTTATCCTCTCCGTGCTTCTTGCGGTCTTGAGAAAACAACTAAGCCTTCGTGAAGGTCATCGCCAAAAATTTCTGCTTGGGTTGAGGTTCTAAGCCCGATTGTAATTGGTATTTGGCGGGGTTCATCGTAGTCTTGCACATAAATGAAGCTGCCGTAGTCGTTTGTAACAATGGCGGACAGAGGCATTGCAAAAACATTATATCTCGTATCAGTTATCACATTTAAAAATGCGTTCATGCCAATTCTTACATTTGTGCATATGTCGGTTATTGCGGCACGCACTTCGAATTCAACATTAGTAGAACCTGCGGGAGATACAGCTCTTGGAGATATAAAAGCGACTTCTGCATGATATTCGTGGTCACCTGTGGCAATGGTTGTTACAAACCCGCGTTGGCCCAGGTGTAAATCTCCCAAGCTATGTTCTCTTACATTTGCTGATATATACAGGTTGTCAATGTCTTCTATAACAAACAAGATGCCTGTTGGGGCAGCCCCTACCCTCGCGTTTACTTCGGTAATAACGCCATCGGCGGTGGCAATTATAAAGCCTTCGGCAAGTTGGTTGTTAAGCCTTTCTATGTTTATCAATTGTATTTCTACATTTGTGTCGGCGGTTGTTGGCCTTTCCTGGGCTTGATTCAAATTGTTTTGTGCAGACTGGAGGCTGTTTTGCGCGTTTTCTAATTGTATTTGGCTGTCTCTAAATGCCCGGCGGGCATTGTCTAATCTGGTGGTGTTGAGGTCGATGTGATCTTCTATGGCGCGCTCCTTATCTGACAGGGCGCGCTCGTATGCACGAATTGCATCTGCCAGGTTATCATACATTCGTGTCAGGTGATTTTCTGCCTGTTCGAAAGCATTGTCTTGGGCGCGCTCTAAATCTGCAATAGCGCGGTCATATGCTCTTTGGGCATCGTCTCTTGCGTTTTGGCTGTTCTCTACAACGGTTTCTAAGGAATCTATTATATTGTCTCTCATATCGGATTCACGCTCATCGTGATCATCTATAGCAGTAGCTAGGTCTGTCCTCGCCCGGCTTAGACGAATTCTTGCATCCTCTACTTGGCGCACAGTATTGTCTAAGCGTGCTTGTGCTGCGTCTACAGCATTTCTTGCGGCGGGTCGCTCCATATTCGAAGCCCACCAGTAATCTTCTCGTGCGTTCTCAAGATCATCTCTGGCAGTCCGCTCGTCTTCGATTAATCGGTTTAATGCTCTTTGTGCATCGTCTATGGCATTTTGGTGATGACGGCTGTCAAAGTCGTCAGCCCTCGCTCTTAATTCCTCTTCCAAGTCGGCTTCGGCTTCTTCCAATGCGGTGATTCTTCTGTCAAGCACAACTCTTGCTTCGGTTATTGCATTTCTAAAAATAAAATCGTCAAAGTCATGTATTACCTCTTGTAAATCCTGCTCGGCATCTCTAAGGTCTGTGGTCCGCCTGGCCACATTAAGCCTTGCATCCTCAATAACTCTTTCATGAAATGCGCTGTCGAAGGGCTCGGATATATCAGCTTCTGCTTCTTGTAAGTCATGTTGTGCATTAGATGTGCTAAGCTGCTGCCGAGATAGTGCAATGCGGGATGCATCTACAGAATTCCGGGAGTTAACCACTGCGTTTGAATTGGTTCGTGCTTCTTCTGCGGCGTTGTTTTGGGCGGTTATCAGGTTTAATTCAGCTTGCTCTAAGTCGCTTTCCAGCCTGGACATGTCAAGCTTAGCCAGCACATCACCAACTCTGACATTGTCGCCAACACTTACAAAAACCTCTTGTACTGGGCTATTTTGCATAGAAAATATGTTAAAGGTTTCCGAACTTTGTACCACGCCGGAGGCGGAAATTGTTCTAATCATGTCAGTTCTTTCTAGTATAAATGTTTGCGGTGCGCTGTGCTGCCGCGCCGTATCTGCGTTTATATGGTTCCAAGCAAATAAACCGCCTATAGAAACGAGAATGATGGCGCCAATACCTCGCTTTATCCATGTGGCTTTTTTTGATTTTTGATTTTTCATTTAATACCCCTTTATCTAATGAGACTCTGCACCAGGCTGCATGAGCGCAAATAGTTTTTATACCCAATTTTAACACCAATCATCTTATTCTATCATTATGTACGGTGTAATTACAATGAAGTTTACAGATTGTTCACGAAAGGTTCACGAAAATTAAATGTAACCACTACAAAAAGGAACGGACAAATTAAGCATGTCCATCCCTTTTTTGCTATTCATTTTATGTCTAAAAATAGATCTGAGCTTAACATATTAAATTTCTGTTTTCCAAAGTCCGTGTAAATTACAATATTCGTATACAGCAACCGGTTTGTCATTTACAAAGCTAAACTCTGCATTTGGTTTATCTCCCGGGTTTAAATACTTACGCTGTCCTCCGCGCTCAGTTTCTACATATATAAACTGAATGTAGTGCTCATCAGTCATTGGATGTGGAACACTGCCAACCTGAACTTTGATATTACCTTTATCGAAGACTACTTCCGGCAGATGTTTTTCGTTGCTTGCATCCACTGTATTTGGCTCAAGTTCGGTCATTTTAATACCGCAACACATGATTGGTACGCCTCGCATACTGATAATATCAATTATATTTTTGCAATCATCACAAATAAAAAATTTGCTCATAACAACTATAACCTCCTATCTGCCCATTATGGGCATTTTCATTGCTGTTTGAATATGACTTAATTTTCATAATTTTTAACTTTTTGAGAACTGGTCTTTTCCTACGCCGCAAACCGGGCAAGTAAAATCTTCGGTAACATCTTCCCACTTTGTACCTGGATCAATTCCATTATCAGGGGATCCATCGGCTTCGTTATATTCCCAGCTACATACATCACAAATACATGTCATCACTTTTCCTCCTCTACACTACTGAATAAAAGCATCGTTTAGGCGATTCGACCTTGCCTTCTTTTTTTAACGCTTTAATAGCCTTGTCCACATCGGCACGTTCTAACCCTGTTAACTCTACAAGGGCTTTTGCGTCAAGGGGCTCTGTTGCATTTGTTAAGACTTCAAAAACTTTGTCTTTATTCATTTTCATGTCTCCTTTGTTTGTATTTTTTGGTTAGTTTATATATATGGCTATTATCTAACAATTTCTCCGTGCCAGTCAAGTATTCCACCAAAGTCATATACAAAAGTATACCCCATTTCGACCAATAGATGTGCCGCTTGGTTACTACGGTTGCCACTTCGGCAATATATCAGTAAAGTCGCATTTTTAATTGGGATAATATCCCCTGCACGCGCTAAGATCTCATCTAGCGGAAGTAAAATGGCATTTTTGATATGGCCTCCTTCAAACTCATTAGGCGTCCTTACATCTAATATAACAACACCTTCGCCGGCCATCATCATTTCTGCCTCTTGTGGCGTTATCCTTTGTGGGATGGGCACTGTGATATTGCTTGTCATAGATACAAGAGATATCAGATTTAGCCGTAAGAAATGACCCCAGTCTTCCTCATACAGTTCTTCCAACACGCCGGCAATCTCAACCCAGGTGTAATCATCTACCGGCGTAATATTATTCAGATATACTTCAAGCCCTTCTAAAGGACCACAACACCCTTCGCCCTCTACCCCTACAAAGAAAATAAGTTCATCTCCTAAGTAGAAGCGGGCAAATAGTCCTTCATAACGGATGGTGCGACCTAAAAAATCTGCCGAATTAAAATGAATTTTTTTAAGCTGCGGTATTAAAAAATCTTGATCAAGCACATATACACCTGCAGCATCTTGTTTGAGTGGAGGTATTTCATCATTGTAATTGATTTCGATGTAATTGGTTTCGATATTAGAATAATCAGGCATCGTATAAGCATGTTCTATGTCATTATTTGGACTTATAAACATCAAATAATCATTTTGGTAAGCACACCCGCTTAATACAAATAACACACCAATTACAGCTGCAGAAAAAATATATTTCATTAAAAACACGCCCGCCTCTATTTTTGTTCCTTTTTATCATGCTTTATACGATTCTGCTCTTCCGCCAATTTGCTATCATTAAACCGATCTAGTGTGGAAAGATATCCAGTTATGCGACGTACGCGGGTTATATTTTCGCTGCCGCATTTAGTACATTTGGACTCGTTATGCAAACCTTGCATACCACAGTCATGACATATATCTACCGGGAAATTAACAGCACCATAACCCATGTCGGCCGCTGCCATGGCTTTAATAATTTCTTCCAAGGCTTCAATATTATGCCCCGGGGCGGATGTTAACTCGATATACGAAATATGCCCAGCGTTGCAATACTTATGATATGGGCCTTCTAGTGTTATTTTTTCCATCGCTGTTATTTTACATTCAACGGGAATATGGAAGGAATTTGTATACCACTTTTTATCTGTGACGCCTTTTATCACACCGTATTTTTCCACATCCAGCTTTGTAAATTTGCCGCTTAACTGCTCTGCCGGTGTGGCAAGCAGTGAAAAATTGAGGCCGTATTTTTTCGCGGCATCATCGCAAATTTGGCGCATACGGCTTACTATAGAAACTCCCAATGCCTGGCTTCCTTCGTCTTCGCCATGGTGCTTGCCTGTAAGGGCGACCAGACATTCTGCAAGGCCGATACAGCCAATACTTAGTGTGCCATGTTTAATTGACTTTTCAATTGTGTCATCTGACTTCAGGTTTTCGCTTTCTACATATAGCTTTTGCCCCATGAGAAACGGAAAATCGCGAATGCGCAGGTTTTTTTGCAAATTATAACGGGTGGTGAGCTGCTTAACGGCAAATTCCATTGTTTCTTGCAGGTACCCATAAAATTTGCTTAAATCCTTTTCGGCCCTAATGCCAAGCCGTGGCAGGTTTATGGATGTAAAGCTTAGGTTTCCTCTGCCGTCTGTTACCTCCGGGCCATTTACATTGCCAATAACCCGGGTACGGCAGCCCATGTAGCTCACTTCTTCTTCACCATATATGCTGTTAAAACTGGAATCTAAAAACGAGAATGTTGGGAAAAGCCGCTTGCAAGCTACTTGCATGGCAACCTGGAAAAGATCGTAGTTAGGGTCGCCTTCGTTTAGGTTTACACCTTTTTTAAGCTTGAACACAAGATTTGGAAAAATTGGAGATTCGCCCTTGCCGAGCCCTTTTTCATATGCACGAAGGAAGCAGTCGTTTATCATACGCCCACCAGAAGATGTGTCTGTGCCCAAATTTATGCTGGAAAACGGCACTTGCGCCCCTGCGCGAGAATGCATGGTGTTTAAATTGTAAATAAGTGCTTCCATTGCTTGGTATGTTTCCTTATAGGTATGTTTTTCTACCAGGGCGGCAATTTGCGCTTCGGGGAGGGATATCTCCAACTCTGCCAAGTTTTCACGCAGTATTTTGTCTTGACGCGCACGCTCTACATCTACATATGTAGACATGTCGCGATCAAAATACGCATAGCTTTGCCCGCCGTGCATATCGTTTTGGTTGCTTTGTAAAATAATGGCGGCAAGTGCCCCTGCAGACCTAATGTTTTTTGGGGAGCGGATTGACCCATGGCCATTGCTAAATCCATCACGCAATAACCTGCCTAATGGAATTTGCAGGCATGTCAAGGTTTTTCCGTACCAAGACAAGTCTTGTATATAAATATCGCCACTCATGTGTTTTTCAACTTCATCTGCCGGAAGGGCGCGCTTTAAATAGTAACTTCTGGAGGCTGCCTCCGAAATTTGCAATACTTTTGCGGATGGAGAATTACCAACATTGGCATTATCCCGGTTTGTTTCTTTGATAATTTCTGCAACGGCATCCATTAATTCGCTACGTGCCTCGCGTATATCTGTACGCTTGTGGCGGTATAAAATATACGCCTTGGCAACCTTAGTGTGCCCGCTTTCAATAAGCACTGCTTCAACTATGTCCTGCACATTTTCTACTGTGAAAGGCGCATTTGCATATTGATCCTTTAGTTTTTCTAATACTTTTGCTGTTAATGTGAGTGAAATAAGCTGGGATTCATCACTATGGCTTGTAGCCTCAAATGCTTTAATTATGCACTTTGTTATTTTACTTGCATCAAATGGAGCGTCTCTGTTATCTCGCTTAATTATATTTTGCATGGCTTTCTCCTTAGATTTAGAAGTGGATTTAGAAGCGATTTGATATTAAGTATTATATGAGACTCAATATCACTTGTCAATAGAAAAATTAAGAACCAGAAAAATGAATAAAACATGTCATTGACATAAAAATTCTTTTCACATATTATACAAAATACTAAGAAAATTAGGAAGGGATTATTATGGTTAAACTTTTTAAAAGTCTGCCATTTAGGCTGTTGATTGCCCTTATTGTAGGCCTGATAATAGGATGGCTAGCGAACGAACCTGTTATTAATGTTATACAAAGTATCCGACACATTACTGGGCAAATTATCTTTTTTAGCGTGCCACTTATTGTGCTTGGCTTTGTGGCCCCATCTATTGCTAAAATGGGAAGAAATGGGTCGCGATTATTAGGATTTTCGCTTATTGTTGTGTTTTTATCAGTAATTGGGGCGGCTGCGCTATCAATGGTAAGCGGGTATATCGCGCTGCCGCTTCTTAATATAGCAGAAACAGCAGAGGCAAGGCGCGCACTGCCTGAAATGCTTTTTCAGCTTAATATCCCACCAATCATGCCAACGATGAGCGCAATGGCACTTGCACTTATGCTGGGTTTAGCCGTAGCGTGGACAAAGTCAGCTACTTTTGGAAAGCTTTTGGATGAATTTCATGAAATTGTTTTGCAGCTTGTTAAAAAAATTGTTCTGCCTATTATGCCTGTATTTATTGCAACAGTGTTTGCGCCAATGGCCTATGACGGAAGGTTAACAGGGCAGCTTCCTGTATTTATAACGGTTGTATTAATTATTATAGTCGTACAACTTTTGTGGGTTGCCATTTTATATGTAGCAGCCTTTCTGTATACCGGAAAGAATCCATTTGAGGTAATTAGGCATTACGGCACGCCGTATCTAACTGCAGCGGGAACAATGTCTTCTGCCGCTACCTTGGCTGTGGCACTTGAAGGCGCAAACAAGTCTAAAGTTTTGAATAAAGATATGGTTGCGTTTGGGCTGCCTCTTTATGCGCATATTCATATGCCGGGGTCGATCGTTACGCTCATTTTCTTGTCTATGACGGTTTCACAGGTATTTGACGGCGCACTGCCGGTATTAAGCGTTATGATTTTATATGCTATTTTGCAGGTGATATTTGTTATAGCTGCGCCGGGGGTTCCTGGTGGTACTATTGTGGCTTCTCTTGGACTTATTGTTGCTGTCTTAGGATTTACAGATACACAAACCGGGCTTATGCTTACTATTTTTGCGCTGACGGACAGCTTTGGCACAGCTACTAATATTTGCAGTGATGGGCCGCTGGCGATGATATTGACTAAGTACGCTGAGAAGCGAGGGCTGGCAAAAGTACCGAACGTATCCGAACCTGTTAATGGAAGCAATGGGGATAATTAAAACATAGGTGTAAAATTCAGTTGGTTAGTGGTACTAACCAACTGAATTTTGATTTGAGAGTTAAATAAGACTGCTGCACAAAGACATGGAGACAGTTATGAAAAAATATCGAAGATATTCTGCTGTAGCTTGTGATGATACTGACGTGCTAAAACGCAGGGTACGAAAACTTAAACATTTTGAGAGAACAATCCGCTCTAAAAATAATTTAAGTGATGATATCCCATTAGTTTGGGATAAATTCTTCGATTTGCAAAATTGCGCTAACAATAAAGTGTTATATACTTTACCTAAATTGGTTAATATGAGCCGGGAAGCATATAAAGAAATAGTTGACGCTTTTTTTGCTCGTGTTTACTACGAAGTCTATGCGCTTAGAGGAATCATAGATGAAGTTACTATATATGACCATAGGCTACTTGCACAGCTTGATTTGCCTCCTATTGCAGACGAAATAGCCGTTAAGAAAAAGTTTCGGGAACTTGCAAAAGAATGCCACCCGGATGCCGGCGGTGACCATGAGCGATTTATTGCACTAATGGAAATATACGGGCAATTGATTAATCCGGAATAAGACTAGGATGCTCAAGTAGAACATTAGAGCATCCTTTTTCAATGAGGTATCTAATGAGGATTTTATATCATCGGATCTTCCTCTAAAACCCTTGATAGTTGCGGCTTAACACAGCATTGCGAAACTGATGAGCGTTTGCAATAGTTTCATTAAATAACATACACCCTCGCCCCTCGTCACCGTTTTGGTGTGTGTCAGAACCGTAGAAGGGATACATATTTGGATTTTTCGTGCATAGTTCTACAGCTTTTTCGTTGCGATTATCATGCCTTGGGTTGCCGTTAAACACTTCAACGCCGTGCAGGCACTCGGTAAGTATTTTGTTATCATGCCTAAATGGGTGTGCTTGAATGATTAGTATTTCATTTCCAAAGCGTGTAAAAAATTCCCTATGGTCAAGCCTATGCAAATAGGGTGTGTTGTAAAGAAAATCTTCATCTATGCCATACAGCAAATAATCGCTATCATTAATTAAAAACCTTAGTTCTGCCCCAAGTATTACTTTAAGGCCAATATGTTCTCCTGCTACTTTGGCATTTTCGTATCCTTGTAAAAAATGCCTCACACAAGAATGCCAGTTATTGCTGCAGTCAAGGGATGATATATACTCCTCATGCAAGTGATCTGTTACAACAATGCCGTCATATCCTAATTCATGATACTTCTCTACAATATCCACAGCAGAAAGATGCCCACACAGACTCACTTCTGCAGTGTGAACATGTGGGTCGATTTTGAAGTGTTTTTTCATTTCACTTGAACATAAGGGATACATAATCTCCTCCAAGCTTGTGGATTTCTTTGAGTGCGGATTTTATTAACTTTGCTGTTTGTACTTGAGCCGTGGTATTTTGACCATGCACTATAGTATATGCATTATGATTTATGGCATAGCGAAGCTCTGATATTGTTGTTAATTTATCATTAAATTGATTGTAAATACAGCCAAACTGATGTGCCTGGTGGGTATCACTGCCAGCAAGTAAAGGTAAGCCAATTTCAGCAGCAAGTTTCTTTACTTTTTTTTCATTTTCTGCATCCAGTGCAGAATCTTTGCCGTTTAGTTCTAAAAAGTCTAGCAAACATAATTGCCCGGCTTTTAAGTGGCAAACATTATTGCTGTCTCTAAAAGGGTGCGATGCCCCAAATAAAACAGGGAGGGGTTTAACAATGCCTAGTAATTGCGGAAATGTTGGATGCTGGGCTGCTTGTAAAAATGGCTGTAGTTTTTGGTAGATATCTTTTATATCACGCATTGTGCCAATAGTCAAAAAATGCCCGCCTTCAAAGGCGTCAATTTCCAGCCCCATGAATACGATTAGTCCATCATCGGCTACAAAAGAATCGTCCATGCATTTCATTTTTGTTTGAATATAATTGAATGTAGCGTCCATTTCCGTACCATTGTAATGCTCTGTAATACAAATTGCATCCAGGCCAGCAAGTTTTGCTTGACGCAAATGCCATTGCGTATACTTATGAGAAAAAGGCAGTTTTTTACCTAGTTTGCTGTGGGTATGAAAATCAATATTCATATAACTTCACATGCCTTTCTTTAGCGAGTTAAGGGCTAGCCAAGCTAAGGATGCCGTTTTTATTCAACATCCTTAGTTGGTTTTGCCGAAGAGGAATTGTCAAACCTATCTAATAGAAGCCGTAGCGCAGGCAAAGCCCACTTGCGGCATGTTGTCAACTGAAGGAACAGAGAAATTTATCGTATCGTTAGCAAGAAATCAAGTACTTCTGGGCTATTACGGTAAACAAACTCGCTGTCATGTACAAACAAGTTAAACTCGCTTAAAGGTGCGGGCTGGTTGGGATTCGCCGGAATATCTCTGCGAACCAGCCAAGAGCCTTCCAGATTACGGTCGTAATTACCAACGCCCAAAGAGTCGCCTTGCCCGCCAAGCAAGAAACGTGCAAGCAGTTTTGCTGCGTGGGGGTTGGGTGCCTGGTCAAAAATATAAACATAATTCATATTTGGCTGAGAAACTCTTGGGGTTAACATTGCATTTGCAAGGTGCAAGCCTTCATCAAAATTACGTCTGATGCCGGATGAGCTGCCCCAACCAATGAAAATTTCTTCTTGGTCAGGCCTGCCAACAGTGCGATTCATGCTTGAGCCAGAGTTGTCTATGATAATGTTATTGGCGAAAAATCTTCGCATCCATTCGTGTGCCGCTGTTGGTGATTGCGGGTGGAGCTCGATGGGGTGGCCGAATATTCTTTCATATTCTTCTGCAAATAAATCTGCATACTTTACAAAAGTAGTGATTGCAGAGGTGTAGCGAACTTCTGTCAGTGGGTCTTGGGCAATAATTCTTCCATACCATTCGGGGCGTGTTAAATCCCACCAACTGGTAATAGGCTGCCCATGGGGGAAGAAGGTATAGTTGTAATAGATCAAATTGAGAACAACGTAGGATGGCATACCTGCTAACAAAAACGCGGGGTCGTATATATATGGCAAAATATCATAAGGGAAATAGCTATGCATCAGACCTCTTGCCTTAAACTCGTTGTAAATAATACCTTCAGCGTCGGCACTTCTCATAACGTCTAAATTAAACATTCCTGCTGCGTGTTCGATGGGGAAACGCGTCAGTGCGTCAGAGGTACCCATATTAATAATATTTACAGCAATGCCAGGGTAAAGTGCCATAAACTCTGCTGCGGCCTCCGGGCCGCGGCTTCCCGATGTGACCCAGTTTACTTCGCCTTCTTCTATTGCACGCTGCACAAGTTCTTCATAAGGAATAAAATGGTCGATATTCGCTGCTGCCCATGCGTTGGTGGGGTTTGGCATTATAAATTCGCCTGTTTCTTCATCAAATAGAACGCCTAAACCTGTATTGACTACAGTGCTGATGTTTGCAGGTGCCGTTGTGGGTGCTTCGGTTACTGGTACTTCTGTTACAGGTGCCTCCGTTACAGGTGCTTCCGTTGGTGTGTCTGGAATGGCTGCAAGGGCTGTTGTCGGGGTTGATGCATTATCCTCTGTACTGCAGCCTGTGAAGGCAAATACTGATGCTGCAATTATTGCAACGGTGGCCAACATACCCAATTTTAATTTACGCATTAAATTCTCTCCTTTTGATTTTGTCTGTTTTTGCTTACCCTATATATGTTACTGGGGAAGTACAAATTATGCCGTTGCCTGCTTAATTAGCAAGCCCGACTCTTTGTCATAAACATTCGTTGTGTCGGGGTTTATGGTTATCCAAACCTTTTGGTTCGGCTCTAAATTCGTTATACCGAGTTCTTTTGCAAGCAGCATTGTTTCTTTAACGTTTATATGAACCAATGTTTCAGAACCTGCAGGCATACTTGAATACACCGCGCCTTCTAAGGTGTCGCCTTCAATACTAAGGGTCACTTGCTCGGGACGTACGGCAAGCACACATGGGAATGATGATGTGGTGGATGGTGTATTTTCTGTAAAAGTATCATTGCTAAACGTCATTTCACCCAAAACAGTGTTTACGATTAAACTGTCATTCTTTAATTCGGCTGTTGCATCAATAAAGTTGATGCTTGGATTTCCGACAAAATCTGCGACTTGTAAGTTACATGGGTTTTTATATAGGTTTACAGGTGTATCTAATTGCACTAAAACACCGTTAAAGTAAGTTGCAATGCGGGTGGACATTGTTAATGCCTCTGTTTGGTCGTGAGTAACGTAAATAACAGTGGTCTTCAGTTCTTGGTGCAGGCGTTTTAATTCGGAGCGCATTTCTATACGCAGCCGGGCATCAAGGTTTGAAAGGGGTTCGTCTAAGAGCAGTATTTTAGGTTCTGTTACGATTGCACGCGCAATGGCCACCCGCTGCTGTTGCCCGCCAGATAATTCCGCAGGGTAACGCTCTATATATTCGTGTATTTGTAAGCGCTTTAATACGTTTTCTACTCTTTTTTTTGTTTCGGCTTTTGAGACTTTCTTAGTTTCCAACCCAAATGCTACATTTTGATAAACCGTCATATGAGGCCATAGTGCATAGCTTTGGAAAACTAAGTTAAGATCACGTTCGCCCGGTGATTTGAAAAGTGCCTCGGTTACGTTGATAATTTCTTTGTCGCCAATATACATCACTCCGCTTTGGGGCTGTTCTAGCCCTGCAATAACACGAAGGGTGGTTGTTTTACCGCAGCCGGACGGCCCTAAAAGCGTCATAAATTCCCCATCTTCAATTGTTAAATCAAGGTCTTTAAGTACATGGTTTCTATTGAAATATTTATTAACGTTTTTTAGCACAATCTTACTCATTTGCCTTTTCCTCCTCCTGAACTTCCGCCGTAAGCGGCTGCCAGGTCTACTTTTCCGATTTTAATTGAAATTAAATAGGTTGCCAGCACCAACAGGAACATAAATGCAGAGAGTACGCTTGCATGTGCGCTCTCGCCACTTTCAGAGAACGAAAACACCAGGTAAGAAAGTGTGGTAACCTCAGATGACATGAGTAATATAATCAGGTCCAATGTGGTGATTGTACTCATAAAAATTAAGATGAATCCTGTTAAGAAACCCGGTTTTGCAAGGGGTAACACAATTTTTCTAAACCTTCTTAGAAATGATGCGCCTTGTATGCTTGCAGCTTCTTCTAAGTCGTATCCAATTTGCATCATATTTGCTGTTCCGGCTCTGCTTGCAGACGGCAAGCCATTTACAACGCAAATGAGTACCAACAGGGTAAAGGTTCCATATAGAGAGGGTATAATCCAGCGCGGCTCTATCCACATTTCTAGGTAAAGTGCGCCGAATGTAACGGAGGGAATCATGTAGGGCAAAAACGCACATTGCTCTAGTACTTTCCCAGACAGCCTTCCTCTGCCGCGTGTACATACATACCCTAGAAATTGACCTGCCAACATACCAATTACAGCAACACATACAGTAAGCAGCATTGTTGTACGGAAACTTTGCCAAAACCATGGGTGACGAAATACCCCGGGCATACCTGCGAATAACTCAATCCCGCCACGTTCTCCAATCCAATAATGCAAGGTGAAGTTGGATAGCGAGTATACTCCAGGTACCAGCATTACCGTGTCCAATAAAAGAACAAACATTGGGATACCCACTGTAATAGCAAGGAATACTGCCAAGAAAACAAACAATGGATATTTAGCCTTGCCAAGTGCTAATGGGGTTGTGCGGGTTCCTTTTCCCATAATGGTGGCATAACTGCGGCGTAAACCAATCATTTTTTGGTTTACGAACACTGCCACGGCAACAATGATAATAAGTACAATCGTAATAATATATCCGGTGCTTAAATTGCGATTGCGGATTGACGATACAAGCATAGTCGCTATCGTGTCGTACCCTACCCTTGCACCTAAAAGATGCGGTGTGCTAAAAGAGCCCATTGCGCTTGCAAATGAAAGTATAAATCCGGAAAGCATTGCAGGCAGAACCAGCGGAAACGTAATTTTTTTCAATAAGCGCATTTTGCCGGCCCCCATAATGGAGGCCATTTCTTCAACCTCGCTATTTACCGAACTTAAAGCCCCAGACACTAATAAATATGTGGAACCAAAGCCGCTTAAAGACATGACTACTATTATTGGAAATGGTCCATATGCGAGCCAGTTTGGAACATGTATTCCCATACCTGCTAAAAAACCGGGCATTCCACCTCTTGTGCCTGTTCTAAAAACGGTTAGCCACATTAAGGAAATAGTCCAAGTGGGCAACATATAAGGAATTATCATCATTACAGACAATAATTTCTTTCCGGGTAAATCTGTACGAACCATTATCCAAGCCATTAATGAACCGAGAATAACACTGATACTTGCAACGTTAATACCTAGAAACAAAGAGTTTCGAAAAGGTGTGTACATTAGCCTATTGCTGACCTGACGAGGAAGGGCCGTGGCTGTTTCGGGACTGTTGAAAACCCGCCTCCAGTGATGCAGGGTAAAGTCTCCTTCTAGAGATCCCGGCATATGACGCAAATCGCTAAATGATACAAAGAAAGTACTATATATCATTTCAAACAATGGGATTATAATTAAGTACCCAAGGGTAAGCAATAAGATAACTACAATGATGTTATATGGGTCCTTTGCCGCGCCAAGTATGGTGTTTTTTATGCGTCTGATTTTAGAGTAGTGTACTTTCATATGGTCTTTTTTCATAATGCAGTGCCCAGCCTGTCTATATAAACGATCCCTCTTGAAATTTTATTTACCCCATAGGCATTTTCATCTGCCCTGTTGCGCAACAGGATTACAGCAACAAAAACTATTAAAATGGCTAGGCAAACCAGCTGAATCTTCCAGTACCCTTGCACTTGATGATACATTGCAATTCCTCCTGCCCACTTATCAATTACAAGTTAATAATATAAATGCACTATGTAAAATTGATATCACGCGTGTGTGAAATCTATGTAAAATGTTTGCAATGTGTCATAAGGCAAATGAATAACCGCAGATAATAAAAAACCGCCCAATAGCAAAATGCTTTTGAGCGGTCTGACTTATGGTTTATCAGGTGTGTTATATCTCTTTACTTTCAAACGCGGCAACCCGCTCTGTGGCTGTTGGATGGGTATGAAAAAGCCTGACAACAAACGGATGGGGGGTTAGATTGCCAAGTTCTTCTCTATAGATTTTTTTTATGGCAGAAATGGAGACTTCTTTTCCTGCATGTTCACACTCAAATGCGTCTGCCTCGTATTCGAATTTGCGCGAAAGTGCGTTTCCCGGCATATTTAAGATAAGGTCAATGGGTTCAAACATAATAAACAGTGCATAAATACCAAAAGCTAAGTTTACGCCTTCAAAGCCAAATGCCATGGATACATTCGGGTTTGCCACAACGAAAAATGCAAAGGCAACAATGAGAATGTTATATAACATATCAAGGGGAAAAGACTTTAATATATGCCGCTTTTTTTCATGCCCTATTTCATGGGCTAGGATGGCAAGAATTTCTTCATGTGTGAACTTTTCTAACAGATTATCAAAAAGCCCTATGGTTTTTGTTTTGCCAAAGCCTGCGGCAAATGCGTTTACTCTTGTGCTTCTTTTTGACTCATTCACCATATATATTCCCTTTAGCTTAACACCTGTTTTGTTTGCAAGTGCTGTGATTTTGTCCTTTAATTCCCCATCTTCGATTGGGGTTAGCTTGTAGTAAACCCTAATAAGAAGCGGCGAGATAAAGCTTGTGAAAATATCAAATGCCACAAACACAAAAAAGAAGGCGAAAAATACCCAGTTGCCAATGAGTCCATACAACCATAAAAACAGTGCCATTAAGCCGCCGCCAAGTATTGCTATTAAAATAAGTCCCTTAAAAAAGTCAGCAATGTAGGTACGTGGGGTGGTTTTATTAAAGCCGTGGCGGGCTTCTATAACAAAGGTTGAATATATTCCTAAAAGACTGCCTACGATCATGTTAATGGTAATTGGGATAAACATGATTAATAGACCCATTAGGATTGTGTTTTCTATGGGGATTAGTGTGTATATATAATGGTGAAAGTTAAATAATAGCATGAATAGAACTGCGATAGTGCCTATAATCCCACTTATAATGGCAAACTTTGTATTATCCATTGTGTAGGCCATGTATTTTTTATACGCCTCTTTGTCATATACGTCTTTTACGTTTTCGGGAATTTTGGCGTTTCTTTTAGAGTAGTCCAGGTACTGCATTAAAAAGCCAAAGGCTGTTGTTGCGAAAAATATTGCTAAAATTAATAATCTCATGTCTTTATCTCCTTTATAGTGTATCCGCTACTATGCTTATGGCTTTTTCTACCCATGCAAGCCTTGTTTGGTTCATCATTTCCCCATGCAAAGCCACCAGATTCCAGTAGGTGGTGAGGGCATGGTCGTATTCGGGGGCGTCTCGGGCAATTGCCTCTCTAATGCCACCATGTGCGGCCTGTAGAGATAGGCATACTTTCCGGAAAGAATGTAGTAGCTTTAGGGACTGCTCTTTGCTGGTGTTTCCGGCAAGTAACACTCTTAACAGGAATGCACTTTTTCCGGTTAGGGCATTTTCAACATCTGTGTCGGGTGTAGATAGCCAGTCTAATAATTCAGTTTTGCCTTTTTCGGTAATGGAGTAGACTCGCTTGTTTGGTTTTCCGTCTTGTACTATGCGCTCGCCGGAAAGCCATCCCTTTTGCTCCATGTTGATTAATTCATTGTAAATTTGGCTGCTTTTAGTTGCCCAAATATACTTTAATGATTCTTTGAACTCTTTGTCTAATTCATAGCCTGACATCGGCTCTAGGCTTAACATGCCAAGCAGTCCATGCTTTAATGACATAGGGTTGCTCCTTTTGCTATATACTAACAATCGGAGTATATTAAAATTTAGTGCGGTTGTCAAGCTGCGTAAAAAAAACACCGTTAGCTTTTAGCTAACAGCGTTTTTAACTGTGTCTACATCCATTCATGCCCATGTAATTTAACATGAGCCGCCCACCTTACATAATGACCATAGCCGTCACTATTCATTATGGCAACTGCTTCTTCGCCACCTGCTGTAACTCGTTTTGCGACATCCTTACATAAATTATCTTCAAACCTTAGCATCCTGGCTACCACAATTTCTATAAAGTTTGTAGGGCATGGCATTCCATATTCTTCAAAGAATAATTTTACCTGCCTTTTTGCTTTGTCTGCGTGTAGATTGGGATTGTAGTCATAGGGGAGAGGGAAGGACATCATGGGCACGGTGCTTGCTAATTCCCAATATCGTGTGCCGGGGTAAGCTTGCTCAAAATCAAATAACCCTGCTATCCGGTCGTTTACAAATACAAAATTCCAGGTAGCGGCATCTCCATGACAAATTATTTCAGGTGCTTCATTGGAAAAAAAAGGGTTTATCCATCCTGCTTCCACTGCCCTTGGTAAAAACCCTACAGATATATCGTGCAATTTGCGCATAAACCGTGCGGTATCAATTACACATTGGTCTGAATGTAAACAGGGATGGTCGTGAGGATAGTCCGGCCCCATGGTTTTACCAGGCAGGTAAGATAACATATCCCGGCCCTGTTCATCTATTCCTAAAAACCTAGGGACGCCTTGCATTTTCTCTTTTTCTAAATATAACAGGTACGCTCGCACCATTGGATGTTGCTCCGGTGCTTTTTTATGAATAATATTTCCGATTTTTACTGTCTGGTTTCTGGTACCGCCGCCGGTTAATATTTTTTCTTCCATTTTTAATGGCTCCTTTTCAAATTAGATACTATTTGAAGCAAAGCCAATTTTCATCCAAAGCGACAACTTCTACTCCATGCAACTGTCGCTAAGCGAATCGGCTTTGCATGAAGTGGATGGAGGTGAGATATTTTATACGTATATACATGGGGTTGGTCCTCCTTCTTTAATAGTTATTTTAATAATTCTATACCTATAACCGTGTCAGTTGCGTCTGGCAAATTTGGGCTTGGTCCAAAAGATACAAATGCAATATCCGGGTAATTGTTAAGGAACCAATGTTGCATTGGATTAAGTTCTGCGCCGGTTGCTACATGCCATATGCGTTTAATCTGCTCTGGCTTAATGCCAACTAGTGGTATGGCACTGATTTGGCTTTCCATTACATGGTAGTAGAGAATATTATCTTTTTGAGTGATTCTGCCGTATTCCGGCTTAGGGATATCTGCAATATTACAACCATAAATAGACTCGCTGTTTAGTCGCATCCACTGGCCTATCTTTGCTAAAATGTCTAAAGATTCTTGTGGGATGTTGCCTTTTGCATCCGGCCCCACATTTAAGAGCATGTTTCCGCCTTTGGAAACGCATTCTACTAGTTTTTTAATAAGCATGTCCGCAGGTTTAAAATTTTTGTCTGTGTCATGGTATCCCCAATTGCTGTTCATGGTAATGCAGGTTTCCCAAATAAGATTTTCGCCTTTGGGGTTTGTGAGGGGGTATAGTGGGATTATTTGTTCGGGGGAAATGAAGTCTCCTGCGTATTCTGTATGGTTATCGTCTGTAAGTGAACCGTGTTCTTCTCCGCTTCCTTCTAGTCTATTGTCGATTAGTACATCTGGCCAGTAGCTGCGAATCATTTGCAAGAGTTCCGTTGCTTTCCATTTTTCACCCTTCATGTCATCGTAGGAAAAATCAAACCAGAAGATGTCTATTTGCCCATAGTTTGTGCATAGTTCTTTGACTTGACCGTGCATGTATTTTAGGTAGTTGTCAAAGTCGTGGGGCTTGTTTTTGTAGGCTTCATTATCGCGCATGGGATGGTGCTTGTCGCCATAATGGGGGTAATCGGGGTGGTGCCAGTCTAAAAGGCTGTAGTAAAATCCTATTTTTATGCCTTCGGCCCTAAAAGCATCTACGAATTCTTTTACAAGGTCGCGGCTGGCTGGGGTGTTTGTGGCTTTGTAATCGGTTAGTTTGCTGTCGAACAGGCAGAATCCATCGTGGTGTTTTGCGGTTAGTACGGCGTATTTCATGCCTGCGTTTTTGGCTGCTTTTGCCCATTTTTTTGCGTCATAGTCTGTGGGGTTAAAGTTTTCGAAATGGGGTTGATAGTTTTCTATAGGTATTTTTTCGACGCTACGTACCCATTCGCCACGTGCAGGGATGGCATATATCCCCCAGTGAATGAACATTCCAAATCTGCTTTCGGTAAACCAATCTGTTTTTTTCATGGTCAGCCTCCTAATTATTATATTGTGGTAATTCAAATTCAGTTGGGTGCGTTCCGCACCCAACTGAATTAATTTTCCTACTGCACTATTTATTTTAAATTCGCTCCAAAGAATGCATACATATCCGCGTATTCATCTATAACTTTGCTAATTGGTTTGCCTTGCCCATGGCCGGCGGATTTTTCGATACGGATTAAAATTGGGTTTTCCCCGCCGTCTGCTGCTTGAAGGGTAGCGGCGAATTTACGTGCTTGGCTTGGTACAACACGGTCGTCTGTATCCGCAGTCATAATTAGGGTTGGCGGGTAAACGGTGTTCATTTTTACATTGTGGAGTGGCGAATATTTGTATAAAAATGCGAATTGATCGGGGTTATCTGCACAGCCGTATTCGCCAATCCAGTATCGGCCGCAGGTAAAATGGTGGTAGCGCAGCATGTCTAAAACAGGAACGCATACGGCAACGGCTCCAAATAAATCTGGACGCTGGGTTAGGCAGGCGCCTGTAAGCAATCCGCCGTTAGAACGTCCCACAATGCCTAATTTACCATTTTTGGTATATTTCTCTTTAATCAAATATTCTCCGGCGGCAATAAAATCGTCAAAAACGTTTTGCTTGCTTTCCAGCATACCCGCACGGTGCCAAGCTTCGCCGTATTCGTCGCCACCTCGCAAGCAGGCAGTAACGAAAATACCGCCACTTTCTACCCAGGCTAAGTTTGGTATAGAAAAGCCCGGTGTAATGCTAATGTTAAACCCACCATAGCCATGTAAAACCGTGGGATTATTGCCGTCTAGCTTAATGTCCTTGCGGTGGGTTATAAATAGCGGTACTTTTGTGCCATCTTTTGAAGTACAGAATTTTTGAATTGTGATGTAATCTTCGAAGGAAAAGTCAATTTTTGGTGAGAACCAGGTGCTTATTTGCTGTGTTTTGAAGTCGTAACGTAAAATGGTGTCGGGATATAGATAACTGCTAAATTGTATAAAGCATTCTGTCCAGCTATTTGCGGCAGAAATAGCTATTACAGAGCCTACGGAAGGCAATTCAATATTGCGCAAAAACTCGCCGGTTAAGTTGTGCAGCTTTATGTTGTGTGTTGCGTGGTTAAGGGTACATGTGAGTAGTTGATTGTTTACTAATAAAACGTGATCCAACATTTCATTATCTTGGTTTGGAATTACAGTTTGCCAGTTTGTTGCGCCGGTTTCGGATAATTTTATGCTTACAACCTTGCCAAAAGGTGCCTCGAATTGGGTGTACACATAGGCGGTGTCATCGACGACTCCAACTACGCGATAGCCACCATCAATAAAGTCTGTGGCAATTGGCAGCCATGGGGAATCTAAGTTTTCCATAGGTTTGAAATAGAGTTGATTGCGAGGCAGGGTGCTGCCTTCTCCAACCCGGAGGAAAAGCCATTTTCTATCCTCGTCAGTGTAAGCGTGAAAATCCCACTCGGGGTGGGCTTCGTCTTTATGAATAAGCTTGTCTTGACTTTGATCTTGGCCTAGTGTGTGCAGGTAGACCATTGCATTTTTTGCATTGGTCTGCAACACGGCGGAGGTTTCCGGGTTTGGGAAGCGGGTATAGATGAATCCGCTTTCGTCTGGCAGCCAAGAAATATTGCTAAACCTGAGATATTGCAGTAAATCCGGGCGGTCTTGTTTTGTATTTAGGTCTAAAACTTTTATAATTTGCCAGTCGGAGCCGCTGCTGGATAGTCCATATGCGAGGTAATTGCCCTTTGGACTAAAAGAACGTGTCATAACTGCTACTGTGCCGTCGGTGCTAAGTAGATTGGGGTCTAAGACCAGTTCGCCAATATCGTCTAAATTGGTTGAGCGGTATAGTACCGGCTGGTTTTGCAATCCATCATTACGCCAGGTGTAGTAAAAACCTTGGCAAAAATGCGGGGTGCCTGATTTTGCATAGTGCCATAATTCTTTGAAACGTGTTTTTAGTTTCTCGCGGACTGGATGGCTGCTGATGTAACTTTCAAAGTCCTCGTTTTGTTTAGCCATCCATTGCTGAACCTCTGGGGCGTTGTCATCCTCTAGCCAGCGATATGGGTCGGCCACCTGGGTGCCGTGGTAATTGTCTATAACCATTTCCCGACGGGTGATGTTGCGCGGTTTTAATTCTGCCATAAAAGCCTCCCTTGATTAGTCTATTTCATCAATTGTACTGTAAGTTGGGGGTATTTGCAATTACCCGCCATACAGGTATTGCTTATATCAATTGCAGGCAACAATTGCAACTAAATGGGGTATCGTTTATTTGGGAGCGTGGTAAATATGCGTAAATTAAAAGAATTGCGGGAACAGCGACGGCTTAACCAAGAGGGATTGGCCATAAAATTAAGCGTTTCCCAGTCTACTATAAGTGCCTATGAAGTAGGCGAACGAACGCCAGACCTCAATACATTAATCAGCATAGCGAACCTATTTGATGTGTCTATTGATTATCTCGTAGGAAGATCTGAAATGAAGCAGCATATAAAGCAGGGCGACTTATTGCCCGATGAAATGGAGTATCTATGTAAATACAAGCAAGCAAATGCGGTGGATCAAGAAAAAATTAAAGCATACATGGACGGCCTTTTGAGCAAGTAATGTTTCCATACGGTTACTCCAGTCTTTAAAGTGAAATTCAGTTGGTAACAAATCGCAACCAACTGAATTTCATAATTCGAAACTAATTTCAGCTTAAATGACAATAACTGTAGGTCGGGTTTCTTTTTTTGAATAATGAACTAAATAACAATGCGATCTGCTTCCGATGCCCCCAAATATGAGCGGCGGTATATATGATCACCAAGTATATAGAAATTACATGTAACGCAATGTGTACTACAAGATGAATCAAACATATTTTAACTTGCCTGCTTATTACCGTTTGTTTTTTTGGCTCAGGCTTTTCAATTTGCTTGCCTCTTTTCATGTTAATGTACGACATTATTTGCGCCCGATGCTGGAAAATATGAATGGCTGTGAGTACAAGCCCTATTCTCGCTGTAACGCCATGAATTCTGCCAAACACCATCATCCACTCTATGCCGCCAACAAGATAACCTACCGCAAGAAATCCAGTCGCTATACATGCCCCCCAAACAATAAGCAGAAGCATATTTATACGAT
>Ga0136643_10002443_pt1 | contig 24095 bp, 15 predicted proteins | sample TergutLab28metaG_FD_96883 | JGI IMG/M metagenome (GOLD analysis project Ga0136643, IMG submission 96883) | Labiotermes labralis P1 segment gut microbial communities from Petit-Saut dam, French Guiana - Lab288 P1 (version 3) (version 3) | ecosystem: Host-associated > Arthropoda: Insects >... | reverse complement strand
GCTGTGTAATGTAATTTTGACCTCCTGATGATGAGCACATGTGCTCGAAACATGTAGAGGCATGAAATAAAACTTATTGTGAAACAAATTTTATGCATCAAGTTGGTTAAATACTGAGATAAATAGCTGCGGCATGTTTCGGTGCAGAACACACCATCTTCAGGGAGCTCATTACCCGTGCTTGCTAAAGTTACACTTTGTTAAAACAGTCAATTAAGGTACATCGGTGTATGAGTCCCCGATTCAGTCTACTCCCGAACAGTGTGACATAAACACACCAACAAGGACACTACCAATATATGCAGCCACATCACCACCGATTTAATCATAAATCAACACGCCATAATTGACTATTGTAACAAAGGGTAACTTTAGCAAGCATGGAAAACGAGCTCCCTGAAGATGGTGTGAATGCACCGAAACATGTCGGAGCTATTTTGATATAAATTTTTATATTGTTTTAAGACAAACACTTCTGCATTCTTTGGTGAAAAAAACTTTGATAATATCAAGATGCACGTTACGAATGTAAAAATCATCAAATCTAATATTACCGTCCCATCTAAGATTCTGTTTTCCAAGTTGTCTCTTTAGTTCAAATTTCCTCATAATTTTTCTTCTCCCCAATGCGTATCATATTTCCCACCCATTTCATCTTCCTTGTTGTCACCACCCAAAAATATTACTGGGGGGGGGGGGACACCCAACTCATGAAGCTCCTCTTCAACCGATTTTCTCTAGCCTCTTCTTATTTGCACCCTTTTGTCCTGAATATATTCGTCAGCAGGCTCTTCTCAAACACCCTCAGTCTATGTTATTCCCTTAATGTGGGAGGCAGTTTCACTCCCAAATAAAACAGCGGGCAAAATTATAAATTTGTATATTTCAGTCACGTGGAGAAGAGACATGTTTTGTTTTGAAAAGACTGCAACAGATTATAGTGATAGAAATTGCTCACTGCCACCATTTTCAAACACACGTAACGTAGCTACAAGAAATCCACATTTTGCATCCAACGTAAGAACACCTCAAAAATAAACTTCTATGCAGCATGCAGAATCTCTCTTCAAACATTTCCCTAATTACTCAGCAGTTCTTCATATAAGTACGACCAACTACTTTAACAGCCCTCCTCGCACATTATCCCCATACCATTACTCGCATAATACAATTTTCCTGTTAGATTAAAATGGGAGAAGCTACTGGCGTCTTGTCTATCTGATTATTTAGCACTAAATCACACTCATAGTTTGTAATTTCCTTCGTTTTTTTCGTATATATTTTATGTGCGTTCGCAATATTGTAAAAATGTCCTCATGTCTGTTGTCCGTCCAACTGTCTGTCTGTCCGCATAAAATAACTAGGTTCCACTAGTCGGATTTTCATGACATTTGATATTGGATTGTTTTTCGCAAATCAATCGAGAAAGTTCAAGTTCATTAAAATCAGACAAGATTAAGGAGTACTTTTTATGAAGACGTTTTTACATGCATGAGAATATCTTGCTGAATTCTTCTGAGAATGGGAAATGTTTCAGTCAATAAGTGTAGAGGATTTCAAAATGCACGTGTTAGACGCAATAATTTTTGAAAGAAAATTGTGTCGTTTTAAATAATGTAGAAAAATGTGGTACAGCTGGACAGGCCACAGATGACTGTAGTAGGTACATTCGCTTAAATGTTGGATAACTATGGTCACAAACACACACACTTAGAATATATAATACTTGGTGCTTTTCCACGGCAACGTAAGTTACGCGAACGCCACTCACAGTTACGTTTTACGTACACAACTTATGTCATTCCTTGTATTTTGTTTGTATTTAGTTGACACTGAAACACAGGAAGACCCGAATTAAATCATGTGCGGAAATAAATGCTTCCTTAGCACAGGGTTACTGCTAAACTTTCTTGTAGAGACACAGACAACCGTAGTTGCGTAAGTAGTTCTGTACGCACTTAATGGTCTAACATATCATCAGAGCTTTCGATATTCTTTTCAATTGATGTAGCGAAGTCGTATTTTCCTGTGGTAAGAGTTTAAACTTTTAATCTAAGCACATTATTTTGAATCATACAAAAATTATGTGCTTACGTTAGTGAAAACTGTAGAAAAAGTAGCAAATTCAGTATTATTAACGGGCTGAATGTATGGTTTACCTAAACCCAAGCTTTGATACTAATCACAGTAAAGTATGCACCAAGGCACTCTAAAAGACGACTTCTCAGTTTATATTTTTCAAAGTAGTGTAAACGACTTCCATAACGCCTGTATAAAGGGGCACGTAAAGATGGCCTTATAGGTCCAAATATGTAGCATGGTTTTGGCAAATAAATAATCTTCGTCAAAGCTTAGGTTGTGATCGACGGTCTTCCTTCTCGTTTATCTGCATTATAATCAAAATAGGGTGGACTTACAAAAGGTTTTATTCTGAAATAGTGGAAAAATTACCTAAGTAAATTTATTAATTTCTGATCAATACGAAAAATAAATATTTGGAACTAGAAATCAGTGAAATGGAAGAGTGAGCCCCATGAAATCTGGCTGGAACTCTGTAATGTGTTTATAACGTACACACCTATTCTTCACCGCGTTTTACAGGATACCAGGCCAAATATTTGCTTTCATATTCTTGACTTGAATTCAGGGACCTGTTCTAAGGATTCCTCTGAAGTTTGCTGAACCGTCTCGCAAAAGACAAATGTTATCGCCCTGTTTTCCTTCTCATCATCCAGATACTGAGCTATGCAGGAGCGGAGAGCGGCCCATCATATGCATATTGGTTGGGGATTAGCCATACGAGCCACATCAGTATGCATTACGAACTACGTAATAATAAACTGTGTTTGAAATGCAAATTTTTCTTCCCTTCGAGCCTGTAGTCTCGTCTCCACATGTAAAGTAAGTTAAGAACCCACCCGATCAAGAGGAAGTACCTACAGGGTTCACTGTGAAGTACACGACCCCCAAAAATTTGTACTCTTGTTTTATGGGAAAGAAGCACAAAGCTCTGTATAATTTCGATGGAACAGTTTGCAGTTGTCAAATAATAATATTAAGATTATGGTCTTCTGTGAAACGATGCCATGAAGTTTGATAGAAACGTGAAAATATTTTGAAGGAGACTGTTGCTTACATCTTCCTGCAGTTAACGAAAATATTTCAGCTACAGAGGATACTTATCATAACTTCGAATGAATGAGGAAAGCTGTAAAATCTCTATGCGTATCGAACATCCTGCTTCGAATTCTGAAGGTTCCCGTTTCGAAACTTGTCGCAGAAATAAGCTATTCTCACGGAGGATTTGGGTTTTTTTTTTAATACCTCGAAACAAGTGAACGGATAGAATCTCAAAATAGATCAAGTTCACTTACTTTTATATCTTTTCCCAGTCATTTTCCTAACTTTTGACGCTATACAGTATTGTCTGTGCTGCGGATAAGAACGTCAAATAAACAAAAAATACACAAAAAAATAAGTAAATAATGATATGCAAGGGTGTACTCGCAGATTATATCCTCGTAAGACCCGTCCTTGGCCTGAACGGACTGAAGAAAGCACGTACTCATCAAAAAGGACAGCATTTTCCACTCGATAATCAAACCGTGTGCATCCTAAATTGAAATCTCTAGCTTATTCGTTTCTTTAATGTTGTCGGTAAGTAACAGGGCTTTTGGGACACCCTATAATAATGAACTGGAGTGAGAGAGAAGTGACGATGATGATGATGATGATGACGATGGGGGTATATTATGTACCGGAAGTTAGATTCGAGTTTGGAAGGGAAAGGAACCAAACTTCTCTTCTTCTGCTTCTTCTTATTCTTATTCTCCCTGGTTTAAGCTGTGTATGATGGCTTCCTTGCGCATAAATTTTATCTGTACCATAACACAGAAGCCACACTGTTTGTCTATTGGCTCAGCATTTCAATCAGGCAGCCATCACAAAACCTCCCTTCTTTCTTAGTACAAATTCAACAATGGCTTATCTACCATTACGAACATATATATATATATATATGTATGTGTGTGTGTGTGTGCGTGTGTGTGTACATGTGTAGGTGTAGGAATATACAGTACATCCTTTACCGTAACATTTTAAGGTTTTTTTGAACTCACGTAATAATCCTTTCAATTCAGACCATACAACCTACAAATACCCCCCCCCCCCTTATGTCTAGAGCTCCCCTGTACGAAAAACAGAATTTCTTTGTTTGAAATTCCCAGCCTTCAACCGCCTGTTCTTCTGATGAGATAATATTCAGACGAGGGTGGGTACACGGTAGAAAATCGGCTGAATATTACTGATAGGAGAAGACTGATGTACTCTGAGAAAAAAACTGTTCCATTGCCAATTTTACCACACAAAATTCGCAAACTTAGCCGGCAATAAAATCGGGCTTTCATGTTAATGGGAAGGCTACTGACTACCTGAGTCACGGCAGTGGCTGTTCTTCTATCAGTGTATGAAATTTAGCCGCATCCTCAGCCTGACACACAGTTTGTCTCCATTATAAAGAATGCACGCGGTTTGTGTAATACAGTGCAATGCTGATATTCATCGTGACAATCACGCGGATGATATGGGTAATTACACCGTAAAGTCAAAATGTATGGAGCTTCGGATGTTGCAGCAGATGTTACGTATAGTTACCACTTTTCATTAAAGGATTAAATAACAATTATTTTATTGTGTAATGTGTAAAGTGCACTGAAAGGTGCCAATTGACTCAAGCTTTACGCTTCCGGCTTAAAGTCGACACGTGATTTTTTCGAGTATCGGCCGAGCGACCGACTATACTGACAGAGGATTTGGGTGGTTTTCGTCAGTCATCCATAGACCACGACCGCTGCTTTCTACTTCCTTGTTATTTTGTCACTCATCAATTACTCTACCGTTAGAAACGATGTATTCCTAGTTCCTGGCAGCTTTGTTAAAGATGAATAATCAACAATTGTACGAATGGTGGCTCTTAGGCCGCTCTGCATGGCCAGCCTCAGTGCAATATAGGCCGCCCGCATCGCAAGTAGCAGCGGGAGCGATATGAGACAGTTATAGACTGTAACGAGCAGCGGAATATGACAAAACGCTTGCCCATATTTCTTCTCTGGAGAATTTTATAGACGAGGAGGAGAAATGAAGAAAGGGGACACCAAGAAAGTCTTCCGCAGCAATTTCATGCGTACTCAGGCGGTCCAAAGTCAGTCATTACTAAGCACAGTAAGTTTTATACGTATTGCTAGTGCATTTAACGGTGTTGTTAACAGTTCACATTATTATTTTTTTCCCTGTGGCGCTGCGGCCCAACGCGGACCATGGCCTCCTCATTCTTGAGGTTTCTGCACCACACTCAACGACCCACCACAGTCGGTAGGATTCCTCTGGACGAGTGATCAGTTAGTCGCAGAGACCTCTACCTGACAACACACAACGCTCTCAAGAGACAAACATCCATGGAAACCGCGGGGTTCGAACCCGCAATCCCAGCAAGCCAGCAGCCGCAGACCTATGCCTTAGACCGCGCGGCGACCGGGGACGGCCAGTTGACATTATACAATGTCATAAAATTTGAGAACTGAAGCAGAAGAATTCGTAAGAATGTGAAACAAAGAATAAGGAATCAGTGTTGATATCACATCAAATAATGGCAGAAGCTGTGAGAACTGCACTGTGCCAACGAAGCGCGGGGAAAAACACAGACGGCAGAGCTTAAATTTTTTAGATCAGTTGCGGAATATTCTTTGTACGGCTATAAAACAAATGAAGAAATTAGAAATGTACTAAGCGTATACAACTTGAGGGATTTTAAACGTAATTAGACACAACATTTATTAATAATGAACAAAACACGCATTCTCAAGCTAATGAAAGAATACATTCCAACTAGCACAAGAGAGGTAGGACGACCAAGGACAAGATGGATGAACCAACACATATGGAAGAGTGAGAACGTTTACATGGTTTGTGCCCCGTGGCTGATGATGGTGGTGGTGTTGGTGGTGGTGTTGGTGGTGGTGTTGGTGGTGGTGGTGGTGGTGGTGGTGGTGGTAGTGGTGGTGGTGGAAGGAAGAAAGCCACAGTGGCCTAATTTCAAGTATTACCACTGGAGCACCTTCAAGGGACGAATGGAAACTAAAAATTCTTCAGCCGGCTATCCTGTCTATGGGCGCAAGTTTGAAACCGGGGCCTCCAGGTTTCGAAACAGATTTGGTACCGCCTCGATGCCATAGTTCCGTGTCACAATAACAGTTCACGCGTGTGTAATTAGATGTATAGCGTGCATGTGCTGTGATCAAACATGTCGACGGCAGGCTGGAGGAAGAATCTCCAATAAATCTGTAGGTCATGTTAAGAGTTCAACAGAAGTTCGCAACCGACTATGCGCAATGCGTGCTACACCCATCTCTTAATCGGTGATTAATCACCTCAGCAATATGTGGTGAAGGTTGCAAATTATGAAGCTCTGATGTCGAAGTCAGTACAGTGACTAAGACAAGGGTTGGAAGGCCGAGGAATTTTGTTTCGATTCCTAGCACGATAAAGATCACATCGCCGCTCCAAAGCATCAGGACCGAATCTGTGGCCCACCCAGCCCTCTACTGAGTGAGTAAGGGAAATCTTTCTTCAGGCATAAAATCGACAGATCACCGCCTTCTAGCGTCTAGGTTAAGACTGAGTGGAGCCGTACCTCTACCCTCATATGTGCCTTCATCGAGCGCACAGGGACAATTTGCTTTACTTTCATTTTAAGCGAGATAGTCATGGTGCAGTAGATGCACATGGTGGTCTTATGAGTTGAGATATCCTGCAGTCGCCAGACGGCTGCAACTGATTTCGAAAAACATTCTGTCTCATACTGCAGAGTTAAAATATTCTCATAGTTCTTTTCTTGTTTCTCTTCTAAGCCTGCAATGTCTGTCAACAATTTCAACGCAAGAGGTGCATCGTGTACAGTCCGTGTTACAAACATCACTGCTTCCTGTTTCTCCTCAAGACAAGACCCAATAATTATTGAGGTGGAGAATTGATGTTTCTTTACGTGAACTAGCATCCACCTACCACACTAGAGGATGTGGCAACCCAGAGGATGGAGACAGTATGGTCCTCGGCTGACAAAATCCGACCAGATTAGACGAGGTCATAACCCACGAAATGGAGGCAGCGTGGCTGTCACATACTCAGCACCCACTATACATTTTCAAGACCCAGAATGCAAACATGAATCCTCTATATGTGATTCTCTACATCCGTCTGTGACTGCATCGTAAGTTCAAAGAGCGACTAACAAAAATACGCTCGAATTCTTGAAGCTGAAATATGTTATGTGCGTCAGAAATGGACCGACCTACTCGTTCTTAGTAGAGACACGGTTGGTTGCTTTCCTTGTCAGTAGCACAATGTACTGTTAACTGAAGGTGTAAAAGTGAAGAAATTAAAAACTACTCGCGTAGCTGGAACAGAAAAGTGAAAATGATTGGAATGCATGCAGAAACGACACTGCAGTTTTTTTTTTTACAAATATTTCAACAGCCGTGTTTACCGTACACATTGAGAAGAGTACAAAGTAAATTTTAAAACATGTTTGGCTGTTCTGTGTCAGGTACGCCGTAAAAACTCGAGAGTTATATTTACATAGAAGTGTTTGATGATATGATGATGATGGAGATAAAATAAGACTACTAACACCATGTAAGCTCATACAACATTCGGTGTGGCAAAACTCTTAAATTTCAAAGCTTTTACAAAACACTTGATAACAAAAAGGACACCCCTGTCTGTTTACAAAAATATTCGTCTGACTTTAAAAAAAATCGGATGGTAGCATGGACTTCTAAATGCATGTATATGTATATATGTATGTATGATTATCGTAATATCACGTGGGAGGCCACAGCCGCCACAGGAGGTGAGGAGAGGAGGAACAAACGAGGAATAAAACGACGCAAGCGTCACGACGCGTAGCAAAGACATGTAAATCGAGCGAACTCGTTGGAATACTGCACCAAGATGAAGGAATTCATCCTTGTTGCCAGCTCCTGCTCCTTGTAGAGAAGACAGAGTAAGAAAGAAAAATAAAGAAAGTACACTTCCTTACTTCGAACGACCGCCATCACGGGAATTTCTCATCTGGAAAAAATTTAGCTCTTTTTTTTTCTTTCTTTATATTTATTCTCTATGTCTTCCTTTCTATCCTTATATATTTTCCTTTTTTGTGTTTTATTACATAAAAGACCTACCACTTCCTTTAACGCTAAACCTCCTATTCTTGGTGTGGGTGTTAAGGGACGGGCGAAGGGGAGGCGAGGCAAAGTGTGTTCATGTTTGTGTGTTGTTAGAAATGGAAAATGCTGCTTCCATCTTCTTAGATATTTTGTTTTGACTTTGCACACGAGAACTGGGTCTAGTCTGTTCTTGTATAATGCAAAAGGCACAACTCTTATGTCCTCTGCCAGAAGAAAACAAGACAAAGCAGTAACCGCCTATGCGGTATGCAATAAGCACTACCAACAGAAAAGCCTTTTACTTACTGCAACACTTTTTCCCAAATGCATGGACTACTGGGTATGTCCTATGGACTATGCAGGCAGTACATTCTTTCGAAACGTTAGTGCCAACCTACCAGACTACACGATGTCATACAATAGAAGACAATACAGTATGTGAATCTTAACAGCCGTAAGAACCACAGATCTTAACCATAAAATAACACTTTCCATAAACTAAATGGATAGGTATGTTATGAATAATAAAGTTAAAATTGTTACTGACGACAGTACTATACATATTACAGGCGAAACACACACACACACACAGAGATATACATGTGTGTGTGTGTGTGTGTGTGTGTGTATATATATATATAATCGCGTGCATTGTCCGTAAACTATATTACAAATACAAAATTTAACACCAACTTGTTTCACACAGTTATTTGTTTGTTAATTAACACTCCGACTTGTTTCGGCTTTAGGTGCTGGCCATCTTCAGGGAGCTCGTAACGTTTATAACATGTGCAGTTTATGCTTCAACTTAAACGATAGGAATTCTAAAATAATTAACGTTGTAATTTGAAGATTAAATATCACAATTCTCAAAATATATTTAACATATCATATTGATAGATGGACATATAACGTGAACACAATATACCGGGAATTTTATTCCAAGACTTAATGCATTTGAAGAAAGCTTGAACACAACAATTACATCAACAGCTAATTAGCATAATTTTATACTTTATTTTAATTGTATTTTAACTGAATTTTAACCACCGGCTATTTTTAAGATTGTGATATTTAATTTTCATATTAATAACTTTAATCATTATAGATTTCCTATCATATTAGTAGAAGCAGAAGCTGTACATGTTAAAAAAACCTACGAGATCACCGAAGAAGACTAACAGTTAAAGTCGAAACATGTCGGAGCATTAATTATAAAAAATGCAACAAGTTGTTACTAAATTTTGTATGTATGTATGTATATTTATATGTATATATGTATGTGTATACACGCACACACCTATCTAATCGAATTCAGACTTATCCACCCTTCCATCTAACTATTTTTCTGTTTTCAAGTGTCTGCCTCTCTGTATTTACCTGAAAATAACAAATTGGACACCCGAAGAACCATAACAATACATTGTAGCAGCGAAAGATTGTCAAGTACGAGATTCCTTATGTATACTTCAACAGAGCGCCATGTCTGTTAGCACTCTTCGACATTTTGGATGTGTTTGTTGCCTCCATTTTCTAGATCTACAGAGAGAACTTGAATCTTCAGCAGCGCCCCCAGCGCGTGTCAAAATCTTGAATGTCAAATACAGTTACAGATTTTATCCAGAAAAATGCAGTAGAAATTATTTTCTTTTCACAGAAGCAAGGGACTCTCCACGAATTCCCACCTTCACGTTCAGCCATCGACGAACACAATTATTGCCTGACACAAGACGTCACAAGACACCGCTCCACGGCCTCCTGAACATCCCAGCGGCGTGTCGGTGCAAGGTTTGGTCGGAAATGGAAGCAAATGGTTTTAAAACTGCATTAAAATCAAAAAGGGTTCACAACGTAGCGATTACAAATCACACTGGAAGACACGTGAAGAAATAAGATAGAAGGAATAAAGAATAAACTGAAAACTATCATAACTGAGGCAGCGCATACCAGGTTTATCTCATACTGCAGTGTAGACGTACACCAGGTTTCTATTTCCTCACAGAGACTTACTGCAGAATATATTAACGCTTCTCTTTCTGAAGTTATTATAAATTATGGTGTATATTAAAATTCAATTTGTATATCACAGGGAAAGCGGTGTACTTGCATTACAAAGACCAACCGTTAAGAAATTAGCCTACATAAAAATATACAGCACAAAGTGTTGGCAAAATGACAAGTCTTTTAATGTTAAAGCAGGGCACATATTTAACAATAAGCTTCGACGGCTTGAAGACGTTATATTAGAGACCGTGTAATGAAGACGTATTGAGGGGACTGCAGGCGTAACTCCACTCATACTCCGCTTCTGCGCATGTTTACGTTCTGGCCGAATTATGCATGGCATTGGAGTTCGGTAGGCCCCAGCCGGGACATAGACACTGTATAATGATAGTCCTTTTAAGTTTCAATCATTGCTATCAAACTAAACTGGTATTTGGTCACAGACAGGAAAAAAAGCCTTAAAACTTTCTACATTTTACAAAGAAGATGCCGCGGTGTGCATTCCAGAGGTCATTTTGAAACTCGAAGCAAACATGAAGTGGGTACCATGGTGATTATCTTCACACAAAACGTCGCTTTTAGTGAGGCGTTCATGATTCAACAGTATTACATAAAGCAATGCCGAAGAGTTGAATCGTTCGGCAGCTCAGAGAAGGGGATTACCTCTACTGGCGGCCTATCAGCATAGCAACGACAAGAATGTAAAGCCTTTGTACTGGTTCTTAGTGAAGCTTAACCTTACGGAACACCATATAGTGATACGCCGAAAGTACAATAGCCTATTGGAACACAGTAAAAACGTTCCGACCTTCTCGACGCTATGCTATGCTTAGGTACAGGGTGTCTGGAGCCGGGGTAGCTCAGTCAGTACTGACACTAGGCTACGGTCCGGATAATCGAAATACGGTAATTCGACTTCAGCAGATGAGAAGTTTTATCTTCTGTACATTGTCCAAATTTACGTTGTAGCCCACAATGCAACACGTAATAGACCTCCGGGCCAGACATACCACGCATACATACATACATACATACATACATACATACATACATACATACATACCTAGTGCCAAGATCAAGAATTCGTGGAACTATACCTACATTCCACCACACGACTTTACGACATGGAACTTAACTAAACTCCAGAAACCTTTCATTTTCCTTACGAGTTTGGAATTTCTAATGATGAGAGGCCTTAGCGGACCGGAGTTCTTATATAAATCTCAAATAACAGCCTTTGGAGATACAGTTATTAATGTTTCCTCATTCTAAGCGAAAATATGTGGTTCTGAAAACGAATAGATGTGACAGCGCTCATCTCCTATCCAACTGTGATGTCCCATCCAAGAATACTCTACACAAGACATTAGAGGCCTGTATGGTACCGCAGCAACCAGTAATTAATAACGTCATAGCAATTTCTGTATTGCAGGAATTTTCTGTCATGGCTCTCCAGTGCGCGGTGACTCACACAAACATATGAGGCCTTCAACTGAAAACAAAATTGTCACCCCTGAATAAGATACTGCCGAAATTATAATGTCGGGGAGTGTACCGTAAATCGTACCTACCCGGTATATCACAATAACTACAATGGGGCCATCTAGGAATCTTCACATTGCATCACAATTTGATTGTGAAACTTTTCGGCAAAGTGAATCACTATGGCAACCAAAGAAAAATTACATCCTTTATGTGCATAAGCTTTATGACCGCATTGTGGTAGGTCAAACGTGTGCCCTCCCAGCGCTTTAACAACGGCTCTGATGGCGCTCAAGAATAGAGCGAAGAACCGCAAAAAAGAAAAAGACGCCAAAACACGAAGAAAAGAATAGAGGCGGGATAATATGAACAATCGTTTCTGGATGGAACTAAAAAGAACCAATAATAGAAGCAGAGTGAATGAAAGGGCGGTTCTGTTTGTATGGAAGGAGTCGGTACCTTGACAGAAAACTCGTAATTAACGCACGGCTGGTTGCATTTACAGCAGGTATACTGTAGTGTTCGGATGACGCTTGCTCCTAGGTCAGGCCTTTTGTTCGTCTAAGTAAGATGCCTTCACAATGTTCACAGCTGGCGTCAATTTGAGCAGGTTGGTGCAGCGGCAGTCCCTAAAACTTGGCCTAAGTTATATATTCGAGAAGTACCTGGTGTTCGTATCGGCCTGAATATCAGCTGTCTGCACCGACATTACTGGTTCAGCACCGCACATCAGTTCGTCTACTCAGCAGTGAACATTTGCACGTATTAAATGAACTGTATTCAGGCGAAATAAAGGCGTGGCGTTTGACTTCTTCGACAGCCCGCTTTATTACAAGAACAAAACATCCCCAAAACACTTTCTGCTCCTTCTGTCACACAAAACACAAAAATTTTAAAAACTAGACTGATGTGCTCATTGGGTGGAGCCAGTCTGTATCAACTGATAGCGCTATGCATAGAGCCAGGATAGTCGTTTTCTTAAATTTTATTTTCCTGAAGAAGGATGCAGCAATTGCTTCCGAAACGCTTGTATTGTTAATAGAAATGAAGCAGTGGAAAGTCTAATAAATGTCACCTCAGAACACACCTTATCAAATTACAGCATTTAATGGGGACTTCAACAAATGACGCTAGACCGAAAGCGTGGAATGCTTCGAAGAAATGGAAAGTATGTGGAAGGAATCGGTCTTGGCCCACTAAAGGGTATTATTCCGGCATTAATTAGGAAGGTTTCAGAAAACTGTCATTTGCGGAAATCATTCTGCGTTATATAAAACTGAGGTTTAAGTAATTCGGACGGCGGTCTTCAGGGTTACGACATCGTGTTTGTTGGAGGTAGAAGAATTATAACCTGCAGATGGAAGCAATATGTTCCTCCGACATGTCGGCAGTCACCTACCAGGCTACATCTCGTCACAGTTCAGAAGATCACAAACTTATATGTGCACGGTCTGAGCCGATTTGTTCCGAAAGGGCTAAGATGTCGCCGCCGGGTTTGCGACCACAACATTTGCAAGTCCGATTATCTCTGATCCCAGACCTCGTGTGTTTGTCTGTAGACATCATCTCACCTAGCGGTGGTCACTCAAGTCACTGAGAGCATGAAAGGCACATATTGCAGTGATGCTTACAGTAATTAAAGAACAGACGTCAGAGTTCAGAACCAAAATTGACAAGTTGATGGTCGCTCAGGTGGCATAGAAATTTCCCCCATTCTATGAAACAGGGAAGTTCATTACATTTTTCACATCAGCCCACCACAGGACACGATTCTAAGCCAAATAAATCCAGTCTACGCTCTTATAATCTACTCTCTCTTTATTATTAATTTTAATATTATTCTAGAACTACTTTTTTATATTACAAATTCATGGAGCTCGGCATCACACAATTTTCGCCATCCTACTGACATTTTCTTCTTTTTAGTTTCAAATGTTTTTCTAAGACACGTTTTCTTTCCTGATTCATGAATTGGCTGCAGTACAGGTGTCCTTGGATCAATGCAGCAACATTCAAATAAATCATCATCAATTTGTGACGATCATGATGCTCTGGAAGATGATGCCGTGAAGTTTGTTGCATAAGAACCAATGATATACAGTAATCATTACCTAACTTTTCAGGTTAAAGGCACAGATATACTGTTCAGGTTCCTTCACAACGTTGGTACATTTCTGCCAAAATAACCTTTGCTACAACCCAGAAGAGATTAGGCCTAATACTGGTGTGTTAGTTGCTTTGTAGTCTGTTCATGTCGCTTACGAATATAAGTCCAAAAATGAAGGCAGAGTTTGTTAATTAGGTAACAGAGGTGGTAAAATAAAACGGAGGAAAAACGAGCTACAAGTGAGATAAAATCAAAATAGTGGGGAGACACACGGAAAATGCAGAAGGTAAATATTGGAAAAATAAAGAACATAACAATACGCAGATATTTAAAACGTAGCTTAAGAATCCAAAAAACTCCACGCAATGGAGTCTTTCCTGAGAGGATAACAGCTGTTCAGCTGCTCAAGAAATTGACGACCTTTTTAAGGAAGTCCAGGTGTAATTTCTGTGCTGATAACAGCAGACTGCTGGACATTATCCTTAGCAGGATAAATACAGTTCCGACTTTGATAACCGGTTTCTTTAAAACTTATTAACAATAACGCAAATTCGGACAAATACTGCGACATGACCGAATAAAGAAATGAGTGAAGAAAGAGGATAAGGAGGTTAAGGTAAACAGAAATATAATTTCGTCTGTTGTGTATGGGTGTGAAACTTTGTCGCTCACATTGAGTGAGGAATGTAGTCTGAGGTTGTTTGAGAATAGGGTGCTGAGGAGAATATTTGGGCATAAGATGGGACGAGGTAACAGGGCAATGGAAACAACTACATATTATTGAGCTTGAGATATGTACTGCTCACAGAATATTATTTGGGTGATCAAATGGAGAAGAAAGAGATGGGTGGGACATTTAGCACGTATGGGGAGAGGAGAGGCGTATAAAGGGTTTTGGTTGGGTATCCTGAGGGAAAGACCCAGACGTAGATGGAAGGATAATATTAAGATGGATCTTCAGGACGTGGGATGTGGGGACATGGACTGGATCGAGCTGGCTCAGGATAGAGACAGGTGGCGGTCACTCGTGAATGCTGTAATGAACCTTCTGGTTCCTTAATATGCGGGGAATTTCTTGGCTAGCTGAAAACCAGTTAGCTTCTCAAGAAGGACTCTGCTCCTTTAAGTAAGCAAGTAAGTAAGTAAATAAGTAAGTACGAGGATGAAGTGACAGAGAGAGGCTGAGTAAACAAAGACAAACGCGAAATAAATTAACAGCACAATGGAATTTCTGGAGGCACTTGGAAGAATAATATAAAAATAGATTCAGAATATGATTAGTGACGGGTTCCTGTGAGCACAGTAACGAATATTCGCTTTCATAGTGTGCTGACCATCTTTTACGCAGTTCAACAGCCACGCGCTTCTCGAAGGTGGCTCTGCTCAGTGGAGGAAGTCAGATGTGCCTTGTGCCACTCTTGCCGTGCAGAGCTAGCCCGCTCTCTCTTTCCTCTCGCTGGTGTATAAACATCCATTAGGATGGGAGGAGCCGTGGATCCGCCCGCGTGTTATCTTGTCAGCCAGGGCGCATTGTACTGCACTCCTCATGACTGGAACAAAATCACCAGAATATAAAAATTAAACATAGACTTATGGCAAGAATTTCTGAAGTCTCCAGATGTTTCAGCTTAAAGGTTACTGCATGACCCTAACGATCAAGGACAGACGGTCCTTCAAATCGTCTGTAAATATCTAGTGGTCGACATGGTGTAACGTCCGGGAAGAGAATCTCAAATCTCACAACACAAAATCAGTATAGGCTACCTGAAAAGTCATTCTACTTCTACTAATACTACTACTACTACTGCTACTGTTACTACTACTGCTACTGTTACTACTACTATTACTATTACTGCTGCTGCTACTACTACTACTACATATAATGTGATGGTAATGATGATAATAATAATAATAATGGGTTATATGGCGTCATATTGCAGGACACAATGATCATCTTATTACTTTGGTGTTACCAATAAAAGTTTTTTCTCAGGTATGATAAGTAAGGTGTGAGGTAAATTTGAAATTTGTGCGACAACAGAACGCGGCAAGTAGAAACAATGAAGTTGACGTTCCCCGACATCATGCTTACGAAAGCTTTCGAATGAGCGACTGGATAGCTGTGGGGACTTTTTTAAACTCGTAACATCATCTTACTGAATTCCGCATATTGGTGTAAGCCTGCCTCTTAAATTCGACCACGAACAATTCCAGTTCCCTCCTTCAAACTCATTCAGATATCATTATATTCTTCGAAGCACTATAGGCTGGTACGAATTAATGGGAACGTCGTTAAACGAATTCACACCACGTTAACTGTATATGTAATAGTGTCAAAACCGGTTATAACGTCATCGGTTTATGCGACACCTCGCCTATTCCGTTAGATATTCTGTGGTATCAAGTAATTCCTCACTGTTAACCATAACACTATACTACTGAAAAAACACTCATTTATAACGACACAAAACACGTTATAACCGAGTTCGTCTGCATTTATATTCTCAACCACGGGGCAGCAATCTGCGTTCATCAGCACCTGACACAAACATACAAACACACACACAGAATTCCAACGCCACAAACGTCAGCAATTTATTCTAAAGGTCTTTCTCATGCCTGTTGCAATTTCCTATGGCCAGTCCGTCTTCTACCCATGTTCACATATTTGACTTTTCTTCCGCTCGGTAATTTTAAACTGCCTTCATAATGACATTCCCTATCACATTTATAGCATTTGTCCGCCATTGTAGATTATTCCCTCTCCCTCATAATAATTTTTATCAAGTTCCTACTTCTCTCCCTTTCTCTCCGTACACTCAGTGTGCCAGATGCTAGAAAGCCGTGCACAGTTTACGGCACACAACTACGTGCACCAAGTTTCAATGCAAAAAGCTATCTGATATTTATATTTACGCCCGTCACTATGTGGCGCTATAGCGACGAATGACAAAAGAATATGACGTTCAGGTGACCGTGCATCGTGATAAATTCTTATAATAAAACCAACTAGATGCACTAATTTCTCAAATTTATTTTTGGAATAAAACTCTACATGTTTCGGACAGTTCATCTGTCCATCATCGGGAGTTTTTCACTGTACACACAGCAATGGTATATGTCATACAGGTTTGCTGACAGCTTGCGAGCAGGATCAGGATGGATTTCATAGGCTCTTACTCGGCTCCTATCTTCAGGGCAAGGTCAGTAACAGTGCAGTACTTTGAATATGAAGTCAGAAAGGCCTTCCGAAACGTCGATAACTATTTACCAGTCAGCAGGTTATCATACAGCAGAAGACGGTAATATTCAGCAACAACAATGAGCAAAAATCATTAAGCAGAAAAGACAGGCAACCCGCAATAACCCTGAAAGCAATTACGGAAGAGCAATTTACAGTTGAGTTAATTTCTTACAGAATACGGACTGTAGTGTTGCAGTTAGAGGTTAAAGTGTCCTGTTAATGTTCCTGTTGCGTATAGCGTTAATAAAACTACGTTCAGAGCACAAATGTAGCATGTCGGTAATTCAGCTTACCAAAAAAGCGTAGGCAACAGCAGAGAAAAAATGAAGACCCCGAAGTACGCCTGCTTTGTTCCGGATGTGGTGGTTTTCCTTGCATAGTAGCCAAAAATGTAAGGAAAAGAAACACTCAACTTAAAATACTAAGTCCACTGATAAGATACAACAGAAAACAGTGGGACTGTGGACTCTAATCGCATTAAGAATTCCTCCGAAATAAACCACACAATTAACATCAGAGAATATCAAAATACAAATTGCAACGTAGTGATCAACCTGACTAAACTCTTTTGACTCTTTCAGCCTCAAAGTTTCATCACTAGTAGAGCCTCCGCTGTCAATACGTAACGTAGAGTGAACTGATTACAACACTGTTCCAGTAGACTAGGAATATACACCTAAGATAATAATTCTATAAGGATATAGCAGTCATAACACAATTATATTATCAGGTGTATATAACTTATCAACTACATTTTTCGGCCCAATGTTGCTGTAACCATCATCAGGTTGGATACAACTTATCAGAGAAGCTATATAGATACGATATAACACAGAACAATTATTAGTATTAGTGTAGGTATTATATCATATCAATCACTGGCCGAAACATGTAGTTGATAAGTTATATACACTTGATATTATATTTCTGTTGTGACTGCTATATCCTTATAGAATTATTGCCTTAGGTTCTTACAAACAAAACGGGGACGACGCTCCTTGAAGTACGAATATACACAATGGGAAGTTACAAATGTGATTAGACGCTGCACACGACTCTTCAATTGATAGGCCAATGTAATTACATGAAAACACCATCAGCCTATTGGAGTTCGTTGCAGTAGTTCTTATGAATGTTGGTATGTCCGTGTTCTGCACTCAGATGAAGTTACAGGTTAATAGAATATTTTATGCCGTCACGTAAAGCAGTCGCCAGCAACACTGACAAACGTCGTTGTTCGGATGAATAGCAACACTGCAGTACTTACACACTGCTGGAACAACCGTGGTTGTCGCACATACAGTACCGACAACAGCACGCAGGAAACTTCTTTGTTATGGCCGCGGTAGGAAACAGCAACAGAAAAGCGAACAGTTGCTTTTTATGTGTATATAATATATTAGGGTATACCTAACAATGGGACTAAGCAAAAAAATTATATTTCGCAACAGAGTAAAGCAAAACAAACCCATTACAGGCCTTGATAGACTCTGAGGGTACCAGAAGGTTGAGGTTTCCAGATTTCAAGAAAACCGGCACATGAAGGTGGTAAGGGTTTCAGGCCCTTGGCTTTTTTCCCCCCCCCCCCCAGGAAATATTCCTGGTACTCATTTCTGTTAGAGATTGAGTCGACCCCAGGGCCATAGTGCGACCGGAAGAATTATTTAAATGAAAAATTCCAATGACACCATCGGGAATCGAAGCCGCGACCTTCCGATTTGTAGCCCAGTGCTTCAACCAACTGTGTCACCGTGTACCCCTTTCGCGGCAGAGTATTTTAACAAAACTCCAAGCGAATAGCGCGTATTTTGTTCAGTTTTTCCTAGAAGGTACATTAATATGAACGTACTTACAGTGCCCAGTTAGTTTACTAATTTTAATACACAATTAATTGTACCAATGCAGTAAGATTTCGTCCTGAAACACGTGAACCGGATGTGAGAACTGCGCACGCGCACAAATGTTAATCAAGGGCCGAAGATTCACACGCACAATACCGTTACCATCACCTCCATTGTTACGTAACGTGTGTTACGACTTTACACTAACAAAAGACGATATTACAAGCTGGTATGTATATTGCGCGGTGGAAACAAAGACAGATGAAAAGTAAAATAGGGCGTCTAGTTGACATCTTTCAGGTTTCCAATTTGCTAGCGTGGCGAACGGCAGGGTCAATATATTATGGAGCTAGGGGTGACACCGGCGGCCGTTTAGACACGTGACCTCCTTGCGTTTTAGACCGGCGCCTGCAGTCGCGTCAAAGCCACGTGGCTTCTGTAACGAGTTTGTAGCTTGCTTCTCTCTTCCTGACCGTAAAAAAAAATTATACTGATTTTTAAGCGTCCTTGCTTATTGCGTAGTAAACACGACAGATGGCGCCGTATGTTATGACGGAATCCATCAAATTACATCTCAATGTGCTACATGCACACAGGCACAACTGGAGGCTTAATTCACAATAACATAGGCCTAAACAGCCTCTGAGACGATACTCGATTCGTGAGGCGAAAGAAAGACGTATAAATATTTTCATTCTGCTACTTTAGACGAAAGAGAAGAAAAAGAATAGACAAAATAAATAGAACAAGCACATGAAAAGCAACCAGAACTGGGAGCAATGTGACAGGGAATACGTTTGTAACGGGGAGAAATATTTAAGGCACTGAAATCTGCCAGACAGTGCTCCCTCGTCCATCTATTGAAGGTAGATAATTTAGGGTAATAAACGCTGTTTGCTGTAAGAATCGCTTGCAAAATAGACTTGCAAGTACAGCACACATATGCAGCGCACTTTAATGTAAAAGCAGGCAGTGAATTTACTGACCACTGTGCTCTAGAGGGGTGCGAACCAAACAACGTGCGTTACACTGCAGTACAAATAAAATAGGCCTACGAAATTATCCCAACAGAGAGCAGTGTAATAGCAGTCTGTTATCAGACCCTGTCAGTGCTTCTGTTAAACGCTGTAATGCATCGGTATAAACGTGAACTGGTGGGCTATCACTGTGCAACATGGAGGAGGGCGGGGGCGCTGAATCAAATTGAGATGTCACTTTGCCCTCTGATGTTAAAGCAGACACGTGCCAAAGATATTAACATTTTGACGTCGACCGACGTCGCCTCAATACACAATAGAATGTGTGATGATTGGTGAGTATTATCGTAATGATAATAACAACAAAAGTTACTAGTTGTGTGTCTCCCTCTTACGTTAAATTGAGACGTAACTCGATTCGATACGTGTAGAATCAAAAAAAGGGAAAAAGGAAAACGTCATGCAGTAAGGGCGGGTTCAAATTTCACTGCTGAGATATGGTAATCGAAAATCCTCTGTGACATATTATAGATTAGCTACGCAAATGGTGCGGTTTAGGTAGAAGTATGGAACTGTGTCTGAAGAATATATATATATATATATGCCGATCCCAGGAGCCGCGCAGTCTAAAGCTTGGGTCTGCAGTCACTCGCCTGCTGAGATCGTGGGTTCGAATCCCGCCGGGGGCATGGATGTCTGTCTGTTGTGAGTGTTGTGTGTTGTCAGGTAGAGGTCTAGGCGACGAGCTGATCACTCGTCCAGAGAAGTCCTACCGACTGTGATGCGTCGTTGTGTGTGATCTAGTAACCTCATGAATGAGGAGGCCATGACCCGCGCTGGGCCGCAGCGCCATAAAAAAAAATATATATATATATATTAGAATGTATAAGACTTTAACTTTTAAGGTAGGATGGTAACTACTTTTACGAATATTATTGACACAAAAAGATACATAATTTCTACCCACCCAGTGTGTTAATGTGTATCGTGTGGTTATTGCAATTTATCATACGTAGCGGAGGTCCGAGTTCATTGACAGCTCAGTCTATGTAACATTTGTTTTGGACACAGTAGCAATGGGACAAGTTTTTCTTCGCGATTCCCTTGTCAGTATTATTAAACAAATGCTTTACAAGCTCATCTGCATTTTAACACTAATGTTTTCAGAAAGAAAAACACAAGAAACCTGACAGCATGCGATACGCCTTATTCCGTCTCAAAAAACATTTTACTGTTACTCCCAAACGTTACATGTTTCGATTGAAAATGGTCATAATCGGGCGCTCTTCTACATAATCTCAGAAATCAAGGTACAACGTTTTATAAGATCTCTCAAATACTGAAAGTATACACTTTAATAATATTCTAGCTTTTGGTAGGATAACATGTGCGTAGACGACTGTGTCTTTCCTATGACATTATTTAAAATGTTAAAAAAATCCGCTCTAAACAGGTCTTTGTCTCCCTTACTTGGAATTCCGTAACGCAAACTGATTCTTCTAAAATCGAAATTCCTTTAACCGTCGCACCAAAAAATACGATTAAATTTTGGCTAGGCTAAATATATCTGTGTTCCGTTCACGTCGGTGGAACCTTCACTTCCTTGTCAGTGTTTCCTTTAACACAATTTCTTGTCCTTTCATCCTTAATACCGTCAGTCTATGGGTAACCTCTAAAATAATCAGAGGTCACTGCTTTTTCTGTACTAACGTCAGCCTCCTGCCAGACCTGTTACAGCGGATAAAGCTGTGTGTAGTAAAATCGATATTTTCCACCACCATGGAAATTCTCTGAAGTACCTACTTTTATCTGATACTAATTGATACACTTATTATTGCACACCCACTATCATTCCCACGCCTCATACCATCTTTCGTTTCCTATTTCTGCCCTTCATTAATTTCCTTATATCCGCTAAATGGCCAGGTCTCATCCTTCAATCTTGTATTTTCCTCTTTTCGTATTTTGTATTGTATCGCCTCTCGTGTTGGCTTTTAGTTACATTCTCTTACGCATAATTTCGTATGTGCTGACTCCGATGCTTCTATTTTAGTCGCTTCATGCTGTTCCTTGCTTGGCCAATGGGCTGTTGTTTTGGCACGCAAATAATGTTGAATTTAACAACAATGCACTGAATTTGAATGTAATAATTATTGTTATTTCTTTGTTTACTTAACAACTGACCCTTTCTCTCCTAAATTGAACTAAAACGAAACCTCACTAACTATATATTCAGGACAATAATCATTTCACAAACTTATATTATATTATATTATTCGCACCCAAAACTTTGTGTAAGCCAAAGTCATGTACGAGCAGTACGTTACTGCAGAAGTATTGTATTAAACTCGCATAATGATTGACGTCAGTTATAATGTCTGTTTATCGTGAAGGCACTAATTAGCATGGGACATGTGTGGTCTTGTCCACGAAACACTGTATTCAAGAGTTTCACAAAATCACGATTGTGATAATCGGGAAATCTGGGCCAATGATCTCACAGACAACAACGTATTTGTATTTTACGTGTAAATGAATGTTACCTGCCATGTGTTCTTTGAACAAAATGCCACTCGTCCCCCACACTACGATTCGCACAGCACTCACTCAACGGAACAAAGGACGACTGTGAATTCACATAAGCTACAGTGGAGGTTATCTGGTTTCGAACTTCGGACACCGGCTTATATCACAAGACTTTTTAGTTTATATTTTTAATACTATTTAAGATTCAATATAGCACATACCTGGTCGAATTACTAACAGTTGCTCACCTAGTTAAGAAATTCCAGACATTCATGTATACGGTAATTATATTTCAGGTTTTGTCAAAGAGGAGGAATTTCCTAAACAACATGGCTTGCCAGAAATGACTCCATTCCATCGGGTGTGTAACTTACGGTCTACAGAGACTTGTGGAAACTTTTTCATTTGATATTTTTGGGTAAATACTTGACAGTTTTACATCTGAAAAAATGATATATCATTATAGTGGTGTAGACAGTCTATGACCAAGAATCGGGAGAATAGTACGATATAACGTATTGAAAAACCAATAAAATTTAGTAAACTCGATAGGCAGGACCAGGAGCCTGGATAGCCTCTAAGTACAGCGATTAGGGTATGACCTAGATATTCCGAGGTTCGAATTCGGGCAGGGGAAAAACTATTTTGCGAACCGTTCAGACTGGTTCTGTAGCCCAACCGGCCCAACCAGCTTCCTGTTTTTTTGGGTGTCGTGGGGTCTTTGCCCCGTAAAACGGCCGGGGCCTGACCCTGACCCCGATTCCATCTAATGGCGAGGTTAAGAAAAAGTGGCTCAATACCATTACTCCAGCGCCGGGAAGCGTATCGGTATAGCGACTCGCTATGGGCTGGACGTTCCGGGAATTGAATGTCGGTGGGGATGAGATCTTCCGCACGCATCCAGACCGGCCCTGAGTGCCACCCAACCTCCTGTACAATCAGTAAAGTGTCTCTTTCCCGATGGTAAATCGACCAAGGCGTGGCGTTAGCCACTGACCCCCATCTTGCTCCGAGGTTAAAGAGTAGAGCTATACCTCTCCACCCCGTCTGGGACTTGATGTCCTGTTCTAGTGTGAACTTTACTTCTACCTCTACTTCTCTTACAAGCCTGCATAAAGTACAGTATATAGTGACAACTGTACTTTCACTTTATCCGTACAGGCCTATGAAACCTAGACTGTCAACAGACGCCAGTTGACTCTACACATCGACCAACCACTTAATTAAGCACACCACCGTGTAGCGAATATACTTTGTTCAGATGACGGGCCCTTGTTGCAGCGTAGTACCCATAATCGAAAATAAAAGAAAACGAGATCAGAGTTAGACAAAAATACTATGACCAAATCTGATGTTAGTTTACTACAATACTCCAGGCATATTCCTAACTGAACTCTTCCGAACACAGAGTTTACATTAAAACAACATTAACGTGCAGACAGTCTGCACTTTGTCACACGGTGTAATTTTACCTAAGGGTTTCTTTAAATTGAGGTCAGAAAATGCTTGCTATCATTCCGTGCAGAACCTTTTGTCTTCCAGGTTGCTATCCAAAAATTTAAAGATCAAGATATATACTGTAGAACTATAATTTTGCCTGTTGTTTTGTATGGGTGTGAAGCTTGGTCGCTGACATTGCGGGAGGAAAGGAATCTGAGGGTGTTTGAGAACATGGTGTTGAGGAGAATATTT
>Ga0136643_10002442_pt1 | contig 24107 bp, 18 predicted proteins | sample TergutLab28metaG_FD_96883 | JGI IMG/M metagenome (GOLD analysis project Ga0136643, IMG submission 96883) | Labiotermes labralis P1 segment gut microbial communities from Petit-Saut dam, French Guiana - Lab288 P1 (version 3) (version 3) | ecosystem: Host-associated > Arthropoda: Insects >... | reverse complement strand
GCCGCTAAAAGCATATCTTCTATGCTCAACTTCGGCTTCCGCCCTCGTCGAGCGTGCTTTGTTTTGTAGGCTACTGTCAATATTTCCACCATCTTGGTGAACGTTTCGCGTTTTACAACGCTTATCCGGCGGAATATCTCTTCCGTGTACGTCTTTATAGTTGCATATTTCATTTCTATAGTTTAATACATTTATGTTAATTTCGCAAGAAGTCTATTTTTCAGCGATTGGTAATCGCGAGTAAGCGATTGCTTATAAGTGCGCCTTTGGTATCAACAATCATGCTTATCCTTTATAAATTGCTTGACAACGAACTCGCAGCTACTCCTCCGGTGACATTCCGGTTCAGAATAACCGCTATTATCGGCTTGCAACATTCAATCCTTTTTCTTTCATAAGCCGCTTGACGGCAGTCGATAAATTTTCCTTTATTCTATATGGTTGATTTAGCAAGTTGCTTGCCAAATTACAACCTCAACATAGTTTATTGGTTCCCGCGCCCGGAGGTGGCAAGTTTTGATACTTGCATATGGTGCTGTATCGGTGATGGTTATTGATAACCACCCCCGGCGCGGGAGCTAAAATCTACTTTTCGTGAGACATCAAAAATAGCACCGTCATTGCTGACCGCACTTTATCATCACAAATATTTATCTGTTTTTATACTAATTCATGTTTAGACACAATTATCCTAGGGACATGGGGAACTGCGCCTAATCAGTTACGTTACAGCGTCAACGAAGACGCCAACATGGGAAGTCCATCGAAGGGCTCAAAAACACACTAAAGATATCCGTATATTGCGAGCACTTTTTATTATCATAACAGGTTTGAGAATTATTGTCAAGTGGGTTGCGCCATATATTGTGCAATTACTCTATATAAATCAAATTTGCCGCAATATACAGTACTTGCGGTTTCGTTCTTTAAGAGTATCAAGCTATACTATAGTCAACGGACTTGAAATTACTCATCCGATGAATTAAACTAAAGGTATGAGTTATCCGACGCAATACCGAAAAAGGACAATAGAATATCGGGAAGAAGGCCATACACTGGAAGAAACAAGCCAAGTGTTCAAAGTGTCAATCAGCACGATCCGGGATTGGGAAATGCGCCTGAAAGAATCAGGTAGCCTGAAAAAAAGCGAGCTAAACCGCCCACAAAAGAAAGTGGATTTGCGCAAGCTGGAAGCATATGTGGAGCAGCACCCGGACGCGTACCAAACCGAAATCGCACAGGAATTTGGCTGTTCTCCAAGAGCGATCCAGAAAGCCTTTAAGAAGCTGAATATCACACGCAAAAAAAGACCAAGAGGTACCGGGAACAGTGCCCGGAGAAAGTAAAGGCATACCTGCATGAAATAGCAAAGTTATCTGCCGGACAAATTGCGTATGTGGATGAAACCGGCATAGACAGCTATTTATACAGAGAGCATGGCTTTGCAAGGCTGGGTAAAAAGATATTTGCCCCAGTTTCCGGAAAGAAATACAAGCATGTAGGGATTGTTGTCGCCCAGCTTGGCAAAGAGATTATCGCTCCTTTGCGGTATGATGGGACGATGAACAGCTCGTTTTTTGAGACTTGGTTTTCTACTAGACTTTTGCCCGCGCTTCCCAGAGGGTCTGTCATTGTGATGGACAATGCCGCTTTCCACAAGAAAAGCAGGCTTGTGAGGGAAGTTATCGTATGCCACGTCTGCCGTCAACACCATACCGCCGCGGTTTCTGTTTTTTAACTTTTCATTTTGCTTGCAATCGTGTTGAATTCATCTACACATAACTTTAATTGGTCTTGAGCAACCTTAATCCTTTTTCCCATGATAACATAAGTCGCAGATTTAAGCTTATAGAAAGGGCACCCTCTTGCATTAGACACTACTCCAACAGTATTAAAATCGCGCATTTCCGCTATACCTACGTCTTTATTGTCAAAGGTAATATATTGTGAGTGATTTGATACAATAGATGCAACTTCATCTTCTATTGCTTGCAACACGACACTATACGCTATTGCAGCCTTTACATATTGAGTAATGCGATTTTTAACTATTAGATGCACTTTTGGCAAATCACGCCCCACTTTTTTAGTCTTTCCGCAAATCCATACTGCACATAAATCTCTGATGGCACTTTTATTCCATATACCAATGAAAAGACATTTTGAATAGCCCTTCTCGAAGAATCGTCAGCCATAACAGGAAGAACTAGTTTGTTCGATGTAGATAGCGCTATTTGCGTGTACATCGAAAAACTTGGATTCGTATCAAAAAAGACAATGTCATATTCTGTTTTAAGGTTTTCAATAAAATCTCTAAGCCAGTCAACAACGCATGTCCACGTATCTATGCCCGCAAGTTGAGTGTTTGCTAATGTATTCATTCCATTTGATTGTAATTCAAGTATGGGGTCACCGCATAAAATATCAATATTCTCTGGAATTTGTTGATTATAAGTTTTAGGCTTGGTTAAAAAATCTTCTGAAACAAAAGTTGGCTTAGCATATGCCGAAGGTAGCCTAAGTTGAAAATATCCTCCAATTGTTGAACGAACACTTTCTCCTTGGCGCTTTAATAAATTTTCTGCACCGCCATTTTGCAGCCCTCCTAAAAAAGTTCAGACAAGTTCGCTTGCGGGCAAACATCAATTACAAGAACCTTTTCTTTGGGATTGGCATTAGCGTATGCGCAAATAGTTTGAAATGAAAGACTTGTTTTTCCAGCCCCTCCTTTGTTGTTCCAAAAAGCAATTTTCTCCATAAGCAATCTCCTCGAAGTAATTTTACAACATTTTACCACACTGCATTTACGCTGCCAAGCAATATTTTTACGTTATCGCGTCATATTGTTTCGTGCTCTTGCAAGGGAAACAACGAAAGTAGCATAAAGAGAAACGGCTACACCCACTAAAAAAGGTGCAGCCGCTTTCTCTACAAGGTTAGCCGCTCAATTTTTCAAAAAACGTGTAAAAATCGTGTGCAGACACTTTTCACACTCAAAAAACCGCTTGATTATGCGTTTTTTTAATTTGGTGGAGGCGAGTGGAGTATTGCCCCTCACCTGTCCGCGGGGAGATATGGCAGAATCGCTTGATTTAAGCAATTTTGATCTGTCGTGGTTGCCCGTATTTTCACCGGATAGCCGAGATGTTTTAACTGAGTCGGTTTATGTGGGTAAAGCGGTAATGAAAGAGATGTGGTTGGAGGAAGCGTGAGTTAGAAAGCGATTTGGATAGATGGCACGGTTAAGAGAGTTTGAGCCTGCGGCCTCTACCGCCCAAATTTGCCTGATAGAGTGTTGCTTTTTGATATATACCCACTGCGCTATAAAGCAAACAGACAAAATCCCGAAGTCACCCAATCAACGGGGGGCTCCGGGTTTTTGTGATTCACTTACTTTCTGTCAACAACCAGTCCAATACATTAAGCTGCTTTATTCCATTGTGGTTAGTCCCTGCGCCAACCGCGTCCAGGGTTAGCAATATTTTGGGATGGTGATCGGTGATTTTCTCAAGGGATGCAAGCTCCCTCTTTAAGGTGCTCTCGTCAAGAACCGTCGCCGCTACTTGATAATAAGTGACACCATCGGCATTTTGGGTGACAAAATCCACTTCTCCATCCGGAAGATGCCCAACATATACATCATTGCCTCGTCTCAGCAACTCAAGATACACGATATTTTCAAGCACATGCCCATGATCAGTTTTACTTGTACCCAGCAAAAAATCACGCAAGCCAACATCCGCCACATAGTATTTCTCCAGAGTAGCAAGATATTGTTTTCCTTTGATGTTGTAGCGATTCGCTTTGTGAATCATAAGGCTGTCGCTTAGACCCGTTATATACTTCTCAACCGTTTTCTGGTCGATCTTACGTCCGTCAGAGGTCATGGTGTTGGCAATCTTGCTTGTTGAAAGCAGGTTCCCGATATTGTGGAATACAAACCGCACCACGCTTTCCAGCATCATCACATCGGATACTTTTAGCCTTGCGACAACATCTTTTAGCAAAATGGAGTTATATATGCCAGCCAAATACTCCCGGATATCCTTTTGCTGTCCATTTAGCTGCAATGTGTATGGGAAAGAGCTCTCGCTCAAATACGATGCGTACTTTTCCATTTTGCTTTTCGGCGGGGTGGATGCGTAAAACTCAGTTCCTTCGCAGTATTCCGCAAAGGACAATGGCAGCATATCAAGCTCAACATAGCGTCCTGTTAAAAGTGTCGCCAGCTCACCGGACATAAAATAAGCGTTTGAGCCAGTGATATATAAGTCCACATTTTTCTTGATAAACAAACTGTCCACAGCTTTTTCAAACTGATCCACATGTTGAATTTCATCCAAGAAAACATAGTTTGTCTTATCCGGCAGCAGAAGCGGTTTGATATAATCGTAAAGCAGGCGATAGTTATTTAGGTGCTCAAAGTCGATATCCTCAAAGTTTATGGAGATTATCTGCTCATCAGCGACACCGTTTTCGCGCAGCCAATCGCGGTATATATCGAACAGGGTAGATTTACCGCAACGGCGGATGCCTGATACAACCTTGATGATCTGCCTGTCTTTGGAGCGAATTAAAAAGTCAAGATACTGCGCTCGGTTGATTCTTCTCATATTAGCACCACCTTAATAGCTAGTGTTTGCAGTTTACTCCTAAAATATTCTTTTGTCAATGACTTTGAAGAATGCATTCCTGAAACATCACAAACAAGAGATGCTTGGGGATTTCCTAGACGCCTTTTGTTGATGATCTATAAAGTCATGCTACACTCTATATCAGCTACTTTAACTGTACTGTGGACAACAACAGATAGCAGCATAAATTTCGATGTAGCGGGCGTGGTAGTAATTGCGCCCTCTACACAACATTGACACGATGGCGTTATTGTGATAATATTATGATAACGCAAATAATCGAGAGGTGAGCAATATGCTTGAAATAAGACCCGTATCAGACCTTCGTAATAAGTTTACTGAAATAGAGAGCGTAGTCAAAAACGGTAAACCAGTTTACCTAACCAAAAACGGCTATGGTTCAATGGTTGTCATGAGCCTTGAAAAATACTCGGAGCTAACAGACAACATCGAACTCAAGCTGGATGAAGCTGACCGGGCTGCTGCCATGTCGGATATCCGTCACAGTCATGAGGAAGTTTTTACACGACTTAAAGAGGGGCTAAATGGATAAGCAATTTACACTTAGCTATCTTCCTCTTTTCGAGCAAGACTTAGCCGCGGCGCGGGACTATATCGCGGTAACGCTCATGAACCCAGCGGCTGCCCTGCGTTTGGTCGAAGATACAGAAAAGGCGATTTTGAAGCGCCTGAAAAACCCGATTGGATTTGAGCCTTATCGCTCTAAGAAAGATAGGGCGCATCCATACTACCGCATAAACATCAAGAATTACACGGTGTTCTATGTGGTTATTGGCAATGTGATGGAAGTCCGGCGATTTGTTTACAGTAAACGCGACTTGCCGCAAGTAATATAATTGATGCTCAGTTAAACAAAAAACCGTCTTATCCGGCTTGGCTCGGGTAAGGCGATTTTTATTGCTTTTCTTCGGGCGGAGTCTGCACAGGCAGTAGATGTATCTCGGGAGCGAAACCCGGCGATGGAGGCATTGAAGCTGTGCATGCCGATCAAAACATATGGCTCACTCAGAAAATTATGAGCCCTTTGTATGACGTCGAAACGTACATCATCAATTATCACTAAACAAAGTGCTCAGCGACAGCGAACTGCAAAAAGATTCAGTTATTCGAAATTTTCGAATAACTGCCGCTGACGGCAAGACATACGATACCAAACACTACAGCTTTAAATCCATTATAGCTGTTGGTTGCAAGGTGAACTCGGAACGAGCAGTGCAATTTCGCAAGTTGGCGACGAACATTATCGAAATTTATATAATCAAAGCTTATGCTATGGATGATGAACGGCTGAAAAACGACGGCTCTTCTTGACGAGGTGCGTTATCAGCTTGCTAGTCTGCGGTTTTTACAGTATAATATATGTTGTGGAATTATGCAATGAGAAGAATAGCAACCGACGCACACGATTGATGCCGAAAGCAAATATAGTGGTAATAGCATCGCTAGAATCCATAGGGAGGAATAATTGTGGCTAAATTGAATGCGACTGAGTATAAGTCTTTCGAGAGCATCAAGCGCTTTGCCGAAAACGGCGACGAATTTTGGTTTGCACGGGAACTCGCCGGAGTATTGGAATATGTCCAATGGCGAAATTTTCATAGGGTGATCGACCGCGCGATGCTCGCTTGCAGAAACAGTGGATTTGAGGTGACGGAGCATTTTGTTGAAGTCAACAAAATGATAGAGATGCCATCGAAATCTCGCACAAACAAACGCCAAATTGGTTTTGCTGAGGTCAGCAAAACCAAAAACATCACTGACTATCAGCTTACTCGCTATGCCTGCTATCTGATTGTGCAAAACGGCGACCCGCGCAAGGAAATCATCGCGCTGGGGCAAACATACTTCGCTATCCAAACCCGTCGTGCCGAAGTTGCCGACACGTTCAACCAGTTGGATGAAAACAGCAAGCGACTGGTGGTGCGTGGCAACATCAAGCAATGGAATCAGCTTCTAGCTGAAGCGGCGCATAATGCAGGCGTCATCACCGAGGAAGAATTCGCCATCTTCCAAAATTCGGGATACATGGGACTGTATGGCGGCGAAGCCGTTGCCGATATTCACAAGCGCAAAGGGTTGAAAGAGAAAGAAAAAATCCTCGACTTCATGGGCAGCACCGAGCTTATCGCCAATCTGTTCCGCATATCGCAAACAGAAGAAAAGCTGAAAACGGACGGTATTGACAATCCGCAGGAAGCGAACAACGCCCACTACGCTGTTGCCGAGAAAATCCGCAAAGCGATGATTGAAATGGGGACAACGCTACCCGAAAACTTGCCAACGCCGGAAAAGAGTATACAAGTTATCGAACGCGAAGAAATCCGCAAGCTGCGACAATCCAAAAGGCCGCTGATGCTAGACGAGTGAGCATTTGCTACACATGTCACTGTGTATGGAGTAGAAAAGAAAGAAGGTCGAGGAATGGCACCCCCAACAACTCTTCCCGGCAATGGTATCTCTTCCCCTGTTAAAACCTCTTATTCTCCGGCCTTCATAGATATGAGACATGAATTCTATAAATGGCTATTTGATGGGAATGCCCAAAAATTCTCTCCTCAAGTATCTGTGGCATGTCTTGATAGGGTTTCAGAATATGTAATCAACAAGAAAATCTCTTGTAGTTTATGGAAAATATCTAATCCAAGCGTGTTTATTCCAATTCAACAAAAAGTTATGGATGCGAAATCACTGAAAATCAAGGAGCGATATGCATATAAAGTTTTCAACATTGCAGGACAACAGTATTTGAATTTTCTTAAAGAAAAACCGTGGGCGAATGCAGCAGAAACTGCGATTCCTGATGTTACACAAAAAAATGAAACGATTGACGTATCTTTGCCTAACCAAAACCCGCATAACAAACTTACACCCGTAGCCAAACGATATTTGTTGCCCTCGGACTCGATTGAAAAAGTAGAGCTAAGCGTAAGAAGCCATAATGCATTGCGTCGGGCTGGCGTTCATACTGTTGAAGCAATGATGTCGTTAGACCGAGCGCAGATGAGCAACCTCAAAAACCTTGGGGCGAAAAGTATTGACGAAATAGAACGCATACAAAGGGAAATTACCGCTATTGACGCAAACAGCGTTGGTATAATGCAGGTTATGCAACCGACAGAAGAAGTGCCCGTCTTTTACGATGATAAAGGAATTCAATATTATGATATGCCAATAGACGGATTAAGCTTGTCTCGGCGAGCTTATCGAGTTCTTGTGAACTCGGGATATGATTTTGCATCTAAACTTTTAGGTATTACAGCAGAGGACCTTTTAAGACTGCCCCAAATGGGAATAAATAGTGTAAATGAGATTATTGCAAAGATTTCTGCTTTGAACTTCAAGGAAGTGCTAGAAGTTTCTCAAAAAGACGATAAAGCGAAAAATGATTGCATAGCTTTCGTTTCTCGTTTTATCGACCACGTTCCTGTCCATGCAGGAACGCTTTTCGCAACGTTATTACCACTCTTTGAAGAGGCCTACGAAAGAGATGAAGCTGTTGAAAATGAAGTGTTATTCAAAAATGCGGCTTTACGAAAGCCTATTGATAATATAATCTTAGACAAGTTGCAAAACAGCATGTTTGGTGTATATAGGGACGATTTATACTCGTCTTTTCCTGATGATGTTGTTCCCTTGGAAGTTGTAACTGAAATGCTAAACGAACTTTGGTCAGAGAATAAAGTTCGCTTAGGGCAAATGATTGAACTACGGAGGCCCACTCTTTGGGAATATATATGCTCAATTGAAGATGAAAAGCAGAGAGAAATTTTGTCGTTGCGCCTCCAAGGCAAAACATTGGAAGAGATTGGGGCAATTAAAGGTGGAGTTACACGAGAACGCATCCGTCAGGTTGTCCAAAAGTGTATCAGGCATAAGAACGCTAAGCAAATTGTGATTGAAGAAGATAAATACATCGAAATATTCAATTCATACTCCTTTTCAAAAGACGACTTTCTGTTAGCGTTTGGTGTAGATGATTCTGCATACATATATTTGACACTCGTTTGTGATAAAGCTGGCTCTGCACCGATGGAAAGCTTTTTAGAAGATACCAAGTACCCTCTCGAATTAAGAAAAGGCGCGGAAAGTGTTGCATATAAAGGATATTTCACAATCAACGGAGTGCGTGTCTTGAAACAAAGAGCTGCTTTAGCTGATTATGTCGTTCATACCTATTTTCAAGACGAAGCTACGATGGATGAATTCGAAAGTGTATATACTAATGTTCTGTATGAGTTAGGTGAGCAAAACAACGAAAAATTTACATTGAATATAGCGTCGTATAAAAATCGTCTCGCAGATACCGATAATGTGCTTTGGAAATATCCAAGCAGATTTAGATATTATGACATGGTAGGGCGCGATTTTTCTGACTTAGTAGAGGGTTTGCATTTTGAGCAGTATTCAAATGTTGAATACTCGTCATTGAAATTCTTTCGCTCTTATCCTGAGCTTATGGAAGAATATGATTTGCGTGATGAATACGAGTTGCACAATTTGCTCAAAAAAATCTACGCCAAACAGACAGACGTTGGCATTTCATTCTCGAGAATGCCCATAATTGAGATTGGTAAGGCCAACAGAAACAATCAAATTCATGATTTGTTGATTCGCCTCGCACCCATCAGTGTAGACGACTTTTGCGCTGAGTATGAGGCTGAGTACGGCGTCTTGGCAAGAACTGTAGCGGCGAACTACATTTTTGTCATTGATAAGTACAGAAAACGTAACGGCATCTACGATATTACATCTGAACCATTGCCTTTTGAACAAGCAAAGAGGCTACAAGAAATTTTGAGCGATGACTACTACGACATTGCTTTTATCAAGAAACTATACTATGAAGAGTTTCTTGGCATACCTGATATGATAAACTCCTATACGCTTAAAAGCATGGGTTTCAATGTTTTCAGTTCATATGTGATTAAAAACCGTTTTTCAAGTGCATCAGAGTATTTTAGGCATATCCTTACATTAGATGATTTTGTTGATGCAAAGAGCTTTCCTGCAGCACTTACATCGCAAATGTCATATACCGTCGAGCTGTATAATTTGAAAAGAAGATACGAGGTCGTTGAATATGAACCTCAGCGCTATGTCAGTCGCCGAAAGTTGGAAGCACTAGGAGTTACCATTACTGATCTAAAAGATTATTGCTATCAGGTTTCTGAATCTATTCAGCCAAAGGCTTACTTCACGATTCATTCATTGCGAAAGCAAGGCTTTGCTCACCACTTGAACGAAACGCTGAACTTTAGCGATTGTTTTTTTTCGTCCATTCTCGCCGAAAATAAAGAAAGATATCGTTATCAACGCATGGGTGGCACAAAGGTTTTTAAGCGCGATACTCAGCAGATTTTAATGGAAGATTTGTTCTCATATATTCTTGCGGAGCATGGAAATATGGAAATTAATTCTTTCGTCACTCTACTGGCGGTAGAGTATGGTGTTAATCTTGATAAGCACAAAGTTGCTGAAGTTTTTAATAACGGCAAAATGTATTATGATAAAATAACAGGAATAGTCCACGCAAATGACTTAACAGAAACCCAATTTCAGAATAACCTTGATGCAGCCCTATCTTCGGACGTAACCGCGCAGAGCAAGGAAGCAAGGTTTCGACCAACTGTTTTTGCATTTAGCCAAGAGGAAAAAAACAAAATAGCAAACATTATTGCGGAAAGGTTCAAGAGCGGCCTCCGAGTTGCGTCGAGCATAGACTTCGAACGCTTTGTGAAGTTTTACGCTGAAGAATATGGCGTGGACTTCGGGCATGATGATAACTGGTTCAATCGTTTTATTTCGTCTGAAGCCTTGATTTATGATGAGAGGGCTTATATCTATAGCGACGATGTAGTTGATGCCGTGCGCCTATATTTGGAAGAGTTGGAATCGCCTTGTATATTCATTGACTTTTTCTATAATAAGTTTGCAGATGAATTTTATAATATGAGCATCTTCTCTGTAGATAAGCTCAAGGCGTTTGTAGAAAAAAATCACACTGATTTAACGATAAAACGGGAATATATATTTATGTCAGATGGCATAAGCCCATCGGATCAAATCAAAGAAGCTTTCTACGAGCGAGAAGTTTGGACATTTGAAGAACTGTACGAAAGATTGCCATGTTTAAAACCCGATACAATTCGACAGACGTTGAATGGGGCGGAGTATTTCCGTTTGGTTAAAAGCACTTATACCCATATAGACAGCTTAGATTTGCCGGATAGTGAGGGGGAGAAACTTGCCCGTTTTGTTGAGAACAGGCTGCATAAACGAGATTATGTGACGGCGAACGAGCTGGGTTTATCTGTGTTTGAAAACCTCAATCAGCATTGTCCTTTTAATGCCATCAGAGATGCCGTATTTCAAAAATTTCTTTCCGACAGCTACGATAAGAGCGGACAAGTTATAACGAAAAAGGGCGAGAGGTTGCGCGCCATTGACGTTTTGGAACAATACTGTCGCGAAGCGGCAACTGTTTCTTTTGAAGAAATAAGTGGTTTAGAGGTGGCACTTGACCCCAAAGGCAGAGGGCATTCGCTGTGCTTGGTTGCCGGACATAATATAATGGTGCGTGTGAGCGAAGAATTGTTTGTGGCAGACTCAAGCATCAACTTTGACATCGAAAAAATCGATGATGCAATAGCATTATATTGCCGCGGCAACTTTATACCTCTTCGCGGAATAACAAACTTTTCGCTGTTCCCGTATACCGGCTATCAATGGAACTTGTTCTTGCTTGAAAGTTATGTTCGCAAGTTCAGCCGCGTTTTTAAATATGATGTTCGAGCCGTCAACAGTTCAAACATCGGGTCGATTATCCGAAAGTCATTTCAATATAACGATTATGATGAGATTTTGGCTCATGCACTTGCCGATTCGTTGGTAAGCCTTAACGACAAAAAAGCCGTCGGAAATTATCTGTTTGATAGCGGCTATATCGGTTGGCGTAATCTTGGCAAAAAAGAGGAAAACATACTGAACATGTCGAAAAAAATCAGAGAGGAGGGGTAGTCTAAATGTACAACTACTCATACGACACGGAAACAGGCGGCATTCTGCTTAACACAACACCGATGCAGTTCAGCAAAGAGCCGCGTCCGGTTTATTATAAAGAATTAGACCTTCTGGGCTTCGATAAATACTGGCAATATGAAAAGCAAGCTACCCTTCCCTTTATGTGGGCAGAAGCAAACAAGTATTACTACTTCGGACGGCTCGTTGCTCAAGTCAAAGGCGGCAATTTATATACTGCCCCTGAGATAGAGATCAAAGAGGAGCTATACGAGCCTCTCAACCCAGTTGACATAGACGCAATGCTTTACAGGAACGCTGACTTTTTGCAGGTATTGGAACAGGAAACCGTCAAGAAGATTTTCGACGTTTGGAAGCGGCACAAAAACAAGCTAGATATTTTCCATGTGGCATTCTCCGGTGGCAAAGACAGCATCGTTTTGCTTGACTTGGTAAAGAAAGCCCTGCCGAAAGACGAGTTTGTCGTTGTTTTCGGCGACACACAGATGGAATTTCCCGACACTTACGATGTCGTGGATAAAATTGAGGAGCAGTGCAAATCGGATGGGATACGATTTTTCCGTGCGAAGAGCCATATGGATGTGTATGATAGTTGGCGGCTGTTCGGTCCGCCGTCGCAGACTTTGAGATGGTGCTGCAACGTCCACAAAAGCACACCACAAACGGAACTCTTGAGAGAAGTACTCAGAAAAAATTCCTTCACCGGATTAGATTTTGTTGGAGTGAGGTCATATGAAAGTTTGCGACGGAGTGAATATGAATACGAAGGATACGGCAAAAAGCAAAAAGGACACTACAGTCACAATCCTATATTAGAGTGGACTTCTGCCGAAATATGGCTTCATATATATATAAACAACTTGATTGTAAATAACACGTATAAAAAAGGTAATTCTCGTGCGGGGTGCTTGCTATGCCCAATGAGTGCAGGCAGGGCTGATTATATGCGATATTCTAATTACCTTAAAGAAATTCAATTTTTTATTGATATTGTGAATACAGTAAATGAACGAGATGCTCATGATGAGCAGAAATTAAAATCATATCTCTCTAACGGAGGTTGGGCTTCAAGAAAAAACGGACGCGATATAAAAACGCCAAACAATGGATATTCAGAGGAAACCAATAAAGGAAATTTGAGAATTACAACTAATTGTTTCAATACTCCATGGCAAATATGGATGAAAACCTTAGGGAATATTGAGAAAAATGCCGAGGGATATACGATAAATCACGAAAATCAAATGTTTGACTTTTCGATTTCCGAGGATGGCAAGAGGTTTATTGTTGAAATCTCGGATGGCATAATAAAATCTAATCCACTTTTTGCAAAATTGTTTAAGCAAGTATTCCGCAAATCTGTATATTGCGTTAAATGCAGAACCTGTGCCGTAAATTGCCCTAATGGCTGCATTTCTTTTGAAAAAGATTTCGCAATCACGAGCGACTGCACTCAATGTCAGGAGTGTCAAAAATTATCCACGGGATGCCTAACGTATGCCTCGTTAGCATTACCGAAAGGAGAAGGAAAAATGAAAAGTGTAAATTCTTTTGCAGACCACGCTCCTAAAATGGACTGGATAGTCAGTTTCTTTGAACAGAAAGAAAGCTTTCTTTCTGAGCATAATTTGGGTTCGGGTATGATAGCCATGTTCAAGAGATTTTTGCGTGAATCCGGACTCATTGATGATTCAGGCTACTCGCAATTGGCAAGGAAAGTTGATAAAATGGGATGGGGCAGTGAGACGCCTTGGGGGATTTTGCTTGCAAACTTAGCGTACAATGAGCAAATAAAATGGTACATCAAAAACCTTGACGTTGGCAGAACGTACGAGCGAAAGCAAATTGAGAATATGTTGAAAGCAAATGACGTTAGCGAAAAAGATGCTCGTTCAATTGTAAAAGCATTTGGGCGTTTTTCAGATATCCCATTAGGAAGGACGGTGAATTTCTGCTATGTTAGCGAAGCAAAAGGGAAGATTGCTTATTTACAGCGTAACAAATGCCGTATAGGCTCACCCATTGTGGTTTTATATTCCCTCTACAAATACGCCGAAGCCTGTGGTGATTACTACGAGTTTACCGTCAGCCGACTGCTTAATTATCACATAGACAGCGACGGCATTAGCCCGACGCAGATTTTCGGAATTGAGGGCGATGAACTTAAAACAATCCTACAAGGATTGACAGCAAGCAACCCGGACTTTATTACTGCAAAGTTCACTCACGACTTAGATACAATATCGCTTAACAAAAACAAATCTGCAGCAGACGTTTTGTCGTTACTGTAAGGGGGCGTTGCAATGGCTACTGTATACAGAGATTATTTCCAAATCGATGAGAACTATTTTCCGTGCGTAAACGAATCGGCCATTAACGCCGGGCTTAAGTGGGATGATTTTTATCCTCATACCACATTCATTGATCTGCTCAGAAAAACTGAGCGAGTACTTTCGCGTCAAGAAAAACGGTCGATTTGGATTTCCGGTGCTTATGGCACGGGCAAGTCTTACGCCGCTTTTGCGCTCAGCAAACTCCTCACTGCCACAAGCGACGAGGTGGAGGCGTACTTCAACAAATACGAGGCTCTTGCCGATTACAGGACTGACCTTTTACAAAGACTTCTCGCCGCCAAAAACAAAGGACAGATTCTGACATGCTACCGTTATGCCTCGTCTTCAATAGAAAACAGTAACGATTTAATCATTGTAATACAGGAGCTTATTGCAAAAGCCGTAGAGAATGCCGGGCTGAAACACACTGGTGCGAACACTCTTAAACAGGGTATCTTGGCATGGCTTTCTGATGAGCGGAACAAGCAGCTTTTCAACGGCTACGTCGAGAAAGAATATAAAGATTTATTCGGCGGTTGGAACACTGACGAAATTATCGAAAAATTGTCCAAATCCGACGGTTCTGCCGATCTTGTCGCCAAAATCAATCAGATGACAGGTGAAATCGGTATCCGTGCTATCAAAGTTGATATGGACGATTTAATTGCCTATATCAAAGATATTATTGCAGGCAACAATCTAAATGCCTTTGTTTTCGTGTTGGACGAGTTTAGTGAGTTTTTCCAAAACAACCGCGGACGGCTGACTGACTTTCAAAAATTGGTTGAAACTTGCGTTGAAGTGCCGTTTTATTTGATGGTAGTTGCGCATCAAATGGACAGCTATTTCCATGAAAAGGACACAGACGCAAAGAAAATTAGAGACCGCTTTATCCCTTCGAAAATTGATATGCCCGATAATATCGCCTTTGATTTGATGAAGGATGCTTTGAAAATCAAGAATGACGATACTGTTCGCCGCGACTGGGAAAACAAGTTGGATGACCTCCAAGACTTCACAAAAAAGTCCCGCAAAGCAGTGTCTGAATGTACTGGAATTAAAGATGAAGTCCTCAAAGGTGTTTTGCCGCTGCATCCAATGTCGGCGTTGCTTTTGAAACACATTTCGGCAGCTTTTGAATCAAACCAACGCAGTATGTTTGATTTTATTAAGAATGACGGTGATTACAAAGCGTTCCAATGGTTTATAGAAAACCACGGTCCACTCGATGGCACAACGGCGCTTTTGACCGTTGATATGCTTTGGGATTTCTTTTACGCAACAGGACGGGACAACCTTACGTTGCCGATTAGAAATATCCTCGACACTTACAAGAAAGCAGAATCCCGCAAATTGATGTCTGAAGAGCATCAAGTTCTGAAAACAATTTTGATTATGCAATCGGTATCAACACACCTTAACGATGCTATACCGCTGTTTATCGCCAACCCAGAAAATCTCTATCTATGCTTTGAGGGCACGGATTATGAGCTTCAAGCTCCGGCTATTGCAGACAAGCTAGTTAGAGAGGAAGTCCTGTATAAAAAGACTTTGGGGAACAACAAATTCTGCTATGCCACAATGGTAATGGCAGGTGACGCTGCCGAGCTTGACAAAAAAATGGTTGAGAAGATTGAAAAGCTGAGAGCTCTCGACCTATGTATTGAGGACATGACCAGAGTTTTCAATCTTTCTGCTCCGTTGAAATTACGTTACGACTTGACTTTTGCCGCACACGATGACATAACAAGCAAGACGAATCGTTTCGTCAACGAAGAGGGTTCTAACGCGTTTCGCGCTATCGTTGGTGTTGCGAAAGATGACAATGAGGCCGTGCTTATCCGTAAATTGATGCAAGATAAAATCAAACATATTGTCCCTGCAGATAAGAACATCATATTCATTGACACTACACCGACTCCTTTCGGTACAGATAGCATAAAGCAATATGCCGAATACATGGCAAGCAGCGAGCTGCAACGTGGCAAAGACAATGCCGCTGCCGATGATATGCTCCGCAAAGGAAAACAGGTTGCAGGTACTTGGGGCAACAGGATTTACAGCGGACAAATTATCGTCTATTCAAAACTTAATCCAGACGGCGAGCGTTACAATAATTGGCAACAAGCACTGAACGGGTTGCGTGAACTGGTAATTTCAAAATACCCGCAGGCCTTTGAGTTTTCACCGGGATTGACCGAGGCGACATTGCAAAGCGGCTCTAAACAGCAGTGGGTTGAAGCAGGTATAGAGGAAAAACAAAGCGGATTGACTTCCTCTGCCGAAAAACTCGTCAACTCCGCTCGCAAAGATGATGAATACTGGATATCCGATGCGTATAGTTCGTTGGGCGTTGTCAAAAACGCTCTCGAAAAGAAAATCAAAAACGAACTTACGATGAACTCAAAAATCGCGATATTCGACATCATAACCTTCCTATGCAGCGAATATGGCTTTGTGCCATCAAACCTGTATTCGTTTTTGACTGGATTCTTTCTCAAAGAATACGCAAATGAATCATATCGCCTCAGCGATGATGCAAACAATGAGAAAATGAACACCGAGCGGATGAAAGGTGCTATTGACGAGGCTTTCAAGCAACTTTACGCTCCAAGCTCTCGATATAGAGATAGGTTTATACGCATTATGTCTCATGAAGAGCAGCTCTTTTGCGGCCTGATGGGTGATGTTTTCGATATTCCTGATAACCAATGTACCTCTGTTGAAGATGTGATTAAACGTGCTCGCATCAAGGAGAAATCTAAGGGGCTGCCCGCTTGGGTGTTAATGGAAAAAGCAAGCGGCATTGAAGTTGATTTTATCTCGGAATTTGTGAAATTGTTAAACCCTGAACATGGCGCAAACATTTCCAATATCAGTGGCAACATTGGAAAATTAGTCGATAGCGACGATCAATTGACACAAAAACTGAAAACTCTTGTGACTGACGAAAATCGTCGCGAATCAATGAAGAGCTATCTCGCTGTTTTTGAAGATGGGATATTGCTGTCGCTTGCTGAGGAGATTGATGCAAAAGACAGGGTTGTTAGCGACATTCAAAAACACTTTGGCGATGACACAGATGGTTTATGGCTGTGGAATAAAGAAACTGGTGAAGATCAGATTCGTAAGGTCATTAAAGAGTATGAATTTGTGAAGAAGAGTAACGAACTGCTAATGCGTCGAAGCCCTTCTATTGCAGACGCTTTTGCTGCTTGGCAGGAAAAACTGAAGTTCATAAAACTCTCTCATGAAATATTAAGCGAAATCTCTGCTTATACGCCGTTTGCTACAGTCCTGCACAATGTTGCAAAGGGAGCAGGGCGTGATTATCTCAAAGAGTTTCACAACTGTTTGACTACACATGGTGAGGCTATAGTAGACTTCTTGAAGAGCGATAAAGATGTTTTCGCAAAAGCGTGTGCGTTTCAACTACAGAGTCTTTCTGAACAAGAAATCAGCGAAGTTTACAAAGGCATACCGAATGATTGTTTCGTATTGAATAAGCAGAATTACTTGCTGAAAATCCAGCAACTTGTGGATGACTACAAAAGCAGTCTGGCAAAATTGCAGCTGCGTAAACTTTGGAAAGAAAAAACCGGAACGGAATACCCCTATGCGTGGTCAACGACCTATAAAACTCCGCTTCTCGCTTGCGTTCCTTCAAGCAAGTGGAATGAATATAAACGTGCATTCGGTGCGATAAATCGTCAAAACCCGGAAGATTCTGAGGTTAAGTTTGCTTTGGAGTTTTTAGGCACTAACTCCATCTGGGATGATATTACCGATCAAGAAAAAATCGATAGGGCTTTTGTTAAAGCTACTCTCGGCAATCTTAAATCTGTACTGACCGATTTGGGTGAGGTGAGAAATTTTTTAGTAAAGAATGCTTCGTCTGTTAGCCCTTATGATTGGAGCGGTCACTCTGAAATAGCTCGTCTTGTGAAAGAATTGGCGCAAAGCAAGTACAGCAGAGAGCCATATGAACGTGTTGTAAAACGCATCGACAGCATGGATGGCGATAAGTTAAAAAATTATCTGAAACACCTTGTCAAAGACAACATGGTAGTCGGTATCGAAATACTGGAAGATAGCGAGGGGGATTGACTGTGAGCCACACAATATCGAAAATTCAGAAGTACTTCGACGGAACATCTTCGTATCCGCTTATGATTATTGTGTCTTCCACCCAGTACAAAGAAGTTCTCGGTGCTTTTTCGAACACACCCAAAATTAGGGTGAGTGATTATTGTGTCGGCGCTGACAAAGAGCCCGATATAGGCAAGCTACAAGCAGATATCAAAAATGCTATCGGCAAATATCTGCTTATAGGTCTTGGCGATTATTTGGCAAACAAGAGCGAACTGGCAAAGAAAACGCTGTTGCCATACAAAGATTTATCTTTGCAAAAAGACAGTCGTGTTGCGATCTTGCTTTCTGCCCATATGTTTGCGCTTGCGAAGGAAATTTATAATGCAGACCCGAGAGTTAGAACGAGAATCGTTTTGCCAAAAGCAACGCCACCGGTAGTTTCTGTGAGCAATAACGCACTTGTGTATGGCATAAAAGCATACTTAGAGGCTTGCGAAAAAGGCGAAGTTATCGGGAATGTGAAAACAGACCGAAAAATCCCAAATATCAATGTAATTAACCCGGAAAGTGCCTTTGAAGAACTGAAGCACAAATTTCCAAGTGAATTTGAGAGATTATCGAAGAATGCAGGTGCTAACGAAAACTGGGGTGAGCTACTCGAAAATTTAAATCAGGCGAAGAAAAACATAGCACAATATTTGGCGGAGCAAGGTTTTGCTCCACTTGAATACACATTCTTTGATTATGTCAAGAGAAATGATTATACAGCATGGCTATATTTCATCAACCTCAAACTCAACACGAACAGCCAAAGCTACTTGGGGCTTGTCGCATCGAAGTGCGAAGCGTTAAGCAGCTTATTTGGCGCTGCCAAAACTGCCATTCTCGACATCCCGACAACAGACAAGCGATTTAAAAGCTTCTATCAGCAGCGAAAACTTATTCTTAAAAACTGTGAAGACGTGGATATGTCAGACTTTATCCCAAAGATTACAGTGTGCGGAGCGGACAGAATTGCTTATCTAACCGACAACACCAACGTCGAAAAGAAAGCGGCTATCATTGCTTTGTGCGATGGTGCAAGATATGAGCCTCTATCTATGAGTTATCCAAATTTGCGTCTCTATATGCAAAGTTTTATATTTGAGGATAATCGGTTCACCGGATATTTCCAAGCATACAAAAAATGCAAACTGGTAAATAAAATTGACGATGCTTTTATGGCACTTGTAGACGAGTATGCGACAACTCGCCCTTACAACTCACTACCTGCACGCTCATCTATGTTCTCAAATTTAGATGATGACAACACATTGCTTATCTTCTTGGATGCATTGGGTGTTGAATATTTGGGGTTCATCCAAGGGAAATGTGCGGAGCTGGGATTGCGCTCTATTTCAAAAGTGGCAAGAGCAGAGCTTCCTACCATTACTTCTATCAACAAGTCATTTTATGAAGAATGGAGCGGGAAAAGAGAAGTGTCCATAAAAGACTTGGACGATATAAAACACGACCCAGAGCGTGGATATGACTACAGCGATTCGCCCTATCCTATACACTTAGCTGAGGAACTCGATGTCATAGAAACTGCGTTGAAGAGGGCAAAAACAAAATTGCAAGCGGACGGATATAAAAAAGTTGTAATTGCCTCTGACCATGGGGCGAGTCGGCTAACTGTTATTAGCCCTGATACGCGAAGCCCAAACAATGACTGCGATACCAAGGCAAACGGACGTTATTGTATCGGCGATAATCTGCCGGTAGCACATAATATTGTTATCGATAATAGCTATGCAGTAATAGCTGATTATTCTCGTTTTATGGGTTCGAGAATTGCAAGTGTCGAAACCCACGGCGGCGCGACTTTAGAAGAAGTGCTTGTTCCCATAATCGAGCTAACCTTATTAGACGGTAGCAAGGATGTAACGCTCGAAGACAATGTTATTGAAGTCAGTTTCAATATAATGCCTACACTTGTTTTCTATATCACGCCGGACTGCGATAATATTACCGCTTCGGTTAACGGAAACTTCTACTCAGTCGAAAAGCTGGAAAAAAGCAAGTTCAAGCTGGAAATGCCAGATTTGAAAAAAGGCACGTATACGCTAGATGTATTTGAGAATCAGAACAGAATCGCCAGCAAAGAATTTACGGTTAAGAGCAAAGGCTTCGCTGAGCGGGATATGTTTTAGGAGGGAACGGATATGACTGATAAACTCAGACGCTACTTTGAAGAGATGGTAGTTTTTAAGGACTTAAAAAAGAGTAACTTCTTTGCAAGTTTGTCGTTGCCATCTTTTATGCGTGACTGGTTACTGAAAAAATTCATGTCTGAAACAGGTGAGTTTGACCAAGAAGAAATGCTTTCATTCATTAAGCAGAATTTGCCGTGTAAAGAAGACTGGACGGCGATTAAAGACAGAATTACTCAAAAGAATGAGCGAGTTAAGTTGTTGGCAAAAGTTTCAATTGACATTGATATAAAAACTAGTGCTGCTTTATTTAATTTACCTGATTTTGGATTGACAACAAAAGAAACTATTATTCCGTCTCGCGTGTGGAATGATATTTCACACGAACTCGTTTCGGGTTATGAAACATGGGGGGTGGTCGAACTCGATTATTTAGAACCAGAAGATAACCCGAAACGCGGCGGCAAGATTCAGATGAAAGGATTCACCAATTTCTGCCCCTATGAAATTGATGTGGAGTATTTCAAAGATGCCCGGAAAAAATTCACAACTAAAGAGTGGGTTGATGTTGTGTTAGGCGCTGTCGATTACAATGCCGACGGCTATGAAGACGATGAGCAAAAACTCACGATGTTGACACGTATACTGCCGTTTATTGAAAAGCGATTAAACTTAGTTGAGCTAGCACCAAAGGGAACGGGAAAATCGTATTTGTTCGGTCGGGTGAGCCGTTTTGGTTGGTTATCTTCCGGCGGGATGATGACGAGGGCGAAATTGTTTTACGATGTCGCAAAAAAAGAGCATGGGTTAATTGCAGGGTACGACTTCGTTGTCTTTGATGAAGTGCAGACAATAAACTTCCATCCCATTGACGAAATGCGAGCAGCTCTAAAGGGATATATGGAAAACGGAGTATATACAGTCGGTAAAATAGAAGGTAAATCCGATGCCGGTGTTATTCTATGCGGCAATATTCCCAAAGACAAAATGAGCGAATACGAGAGCATGTTTGAGGAGTTGCCGGGTGTATTCCATGAATCTGCCTTGATTGACCGTTTCCACGGTTTCATACAAGGATGGAATATCCCGCGCATGAATGACGATTTAAAGATTTCGGGATGGGCACTGAACTCTGAGTACTTCTGCTCGATACTACATGAGTTGCGCAACGATGCGAGCTACCGTGCCATTGTTGATGCTTTAGTCGTTGTTCCAGAGGCATCTGACACGCGCGACACGGAAGCTGTGAAGAGAATAGCTACAGCGTACTTGAAGCTGCTTTTCCCGCACGTTCGCTCTCCGCAGGATATTGACGCGCAAGAATTCAAGCGTTATTGCCTTAAGCGTGCAATGTCAATGAGGCATCATATCAAATTGCAACTTGGTATTTTGGATAAAGAATATAAAGGCAAAAATATCCCCTCCTTTACATTAAGGGATTTTGGTGGAGGGAAGTAGTTATGCCAAAGCAAACGGACTGTTTCATTTGTAAGAAACAAAACTTAACTCGCAATGAAATAGGATTAAACCAAAAATTGATAAGCAAGGACATAAAGTGTTTTCACTGTCTCGATTGTTTAGCTGAGTATCTCGAAATAAGCACAGACGATTTGCTGGAGCGGATACAGGAATTCAAGGATACTGATTGTCCATTGTTTGAATAGAGGGTGAACCATGATTTACGCTGATAACGCATCAACAACAAAAATATCAGAGCGTGTACTTGCCGCGATGATCCCGTTTTTGCAGGAGCAGTACGGCAATGCCTCAAGCCAGTATTCACTCGGTGTAAAATCGCGGCGAGCCGTTGAGAAGTCCCGTCAACAAGTGGCGCATGCCCTTGGCGCAATGCAGCCCGAAATCATCTTCACCTCCGGCGGTTCTGAAGGTAATAGTTGGATTTTACAGAGCGTTTCATCCCTTTACTGTAAAGAACCGATTCATATTATAACGACAGCTATTGAGCACAATTCGATTTTGAAATGTTGTCATGACCTTGAAAGCCGTGGTGTTACGGTTACATATCTTCCTGTAGATGGCAACGGTTGTGTTTTGGTTAATGATGTTATTTCAGCCTTGAGATCTGACACGAAACTCGTGTCAATCATGCTTGCGAATAACGAAATTGGCACAATCCAGCCGCTAGCGGAAATAGGAGTGATGCTCCGTGAACGTGGCGTTTTGTTCCATACCGACGCCGTACAAGCGGTCGGGCATATACCCGTAAATGTTGTAGATTTGCAAGTGGATTTTCTTACAGCCTCTGCCCACAAATTTCACGGTGCAAAGGGCGCTGGATTTGTATATATTAGAGAGGGATTGGGATTGTCGCAGATAATTTTTGGCGGCGGGCAAGAATACGGTCGACGTGCCGGAACCGAAAATGTCGTAGGTATCGTTGCTTTGGGAGCGGCACTCGAAGAAAGTGTTGCTCATATGACAAGTGAGTGTGAGCGACTGACCAACTTAGTTCAAACGACTGTCGAAATTTTGGAAGTGAAAATCCCCGACATTCTTATCAACGCCGAAAACGCTGAACGTCTGCCGGGTATATTGAATATAGCTTTCCCAGGTGTGTCTGGCGAAGCCATGATGCACCTACTTGACTTGAAAGGGATATGCGTTTCCACAAGTTCGGCTTGCAATGCCGGGAAAGACGAACCATCACACGTTTTGATGGCTATCGGTCTGAATGAAGAACAGGCAAAATCGTCAATTCGCATATCGTATGGACGATGCAATCACAAAGAAGATGTGAAACAAATCACTTTAGCTGTTTGCGAGGTTTACGGGAAAATCGTTGCCACTAAAATGGCGGGGAGTCAATGACGGCGGACATAGCAAACCGAAACATTCTATAAAATGACACTTTCTTCAGTGTGATTTTCTACATCCTCATCCCTTCCATCCCAGCTTTTCAAGCTCAACACGAAGGCGACCGCATATCCCACGAAAGCGATTCGTCACGCTCTGTTCGTCGCGAAGCTGATGCTCATCCGCGATGTCTGCAATCGGTTTTGGTTCGCTCACGCGTCCGCAATAGAGGCAGTCTATGCCGAGATAGTCGAGCAGTAACTTGGAATCACGAAATCTCAGCTTTTCGATTTCATCGATAATCGCCTCATATAATTCGCAACGTATCACAATGCTTTCAGGCGACGGATAGGTATCATGGAGCTTTTCCGTAACACTGATCGCATCTCTGTCCTCACTTTCAAACGGCTCGTCAAGAGAAACCGGAAAGCGAAACTCCTCCGCCATATAAATGTAATTGTGGATTTTCTCGTCCGACATACCTGTTTGCGCATCAATTTCCTGAATACGCTCGGACAGCGGCTTATCTCGGTTGGTATAAAAAATTGCGGCAACCTTGCGCAACGTGCGGTATTCACTTGGGCGCACAGAAAAAACGCTACCGCATTGCCGGATATAATCGTGCACCGCATCGGCGACATATCGCCTTGTAAAGAACAAAAAGTCGATGTCAAGATCAGGATTATAGTCAGGCAGTTTCAAGACGAGTGCCTCCACAATCGCCTGTTTGATATCGGCGAAATTATGCTCTTGTTTATAAACGCGACAGAATTTCGCGGTGCGGTGGTCTAATTTAGGCTCGTAGGAGTGGAGAAAATAGGCGAGATATTTTTCGTCGTTGGTCTGACGATACTGAATAATATGGGGCTTGACTAGCACAGGGGATTTTCTCTGAACATTTTCAGCAATATCTGATACAAGTCATTGCCCCGATTGTTGAACCTAAATTCAGTCTCTTTCAAGTACAACTCAAACAGATTTTT
>Ga0136643_10002434_pt1 | contig 24137 bp, 12 predicted proteins | sample TergutLab28metaG_FD_96883 | JGI IMG/M metagenome (GOLD analysis project Ga0136643, IMG submission 96883) | Labiotermes labralis P1 segment gut microbial communities from Petit-Saut dam, French Guiana - Lab288 P1 (version 3) (version 3) | ecosystem: Host-associated > Arthropoda: Insects >... | reverse complement strand
TGGGGGGCCGCGTTCTAGCGTGAAGAAAGAGGGTAGATGTAGGGGCCCGTGGGACGTAAACTGGTCACCGCTACTGAGGGGGCCGTCTGCTGTCCCTAAGGAGGCGAAGGAGAGGTTTCCATGACTTGTTCAAAGTCAGGCCATTCTCTCTGTTCACATTGTTAGGGCTGAGTTCCAACTCCACCGCCTCCTTGATAAGTCTTTCCATATAGCCGGGTACAGCAGATAGGATACGAGTGTCTTGGAATTTAATGACATGGTTATGGTTGAACCTAAGTTCTGCCACCGCTGATTTGACTGGATGCCCAAACCGTATGTGCAGGTGGTGTTCTTTTATTCTGGTTTCTATAGAACTACCAGTCTGTCCAATGTATAACTGACCACACTCGCAGGATATGCTGTAAATTCCCGGATTTCTCAATCCCAGGTCATTCTTCGAAGGACGAAGGAGACTGGAGATCTTCCTAGGCGGCAGGACAACACATTTAGTGTTTTGTTTGACCAGCATACTGCTGAGCCAGCCGTTTTGTCGTCTGGATATATGGAGAGAAGAACGACCGAAGTGGTCTTCTGTTTCGACTTGGAAGTTCTAACCGCTGGGTTGAGGGCCCGTCTTATCTGTTTGATACCATAACCATATTCCCTGAAAGTGGTTTTGAGGAACTCCAACTCATCATGGAGGCTTACCTTGTCGCAAAGAAATCCGGGTGTGTGCACCAACATTGAAATAGAGCACTGTACGTTGTAGGGAGGGTAATGTGATCCAGGGCTCAAGTAGAAGTTGGAGTGAGTCGGTTTTCTGTACACCTTACGTCCCAGGGAACCATGCGGTCTCTTGTATATGTCGATTTCGAGAAAGGTTCGGTGGCCGTCTCTCGCACTGTCCATGGTGAATTGTATATTCCTGTGAAGACCATTTACATGGTTATGAAACCTCTCCCGCTTGTCTGTTCCGTACGGCCAGTTGACACATACTGTCTTATCTTCAGAGCACTGAATACTGTGGCAGCATGCTGCTCCGATACAATGGTATCGGTTTACCCAAACTACACACTGTAGGTAACCTAGAAACCCATAATATAAATATTCGTCTCTTCCAGACTCAGATATTACATATAGCTTGTTAATTGATCGGTTTCAGGCGCTTTTGTAAAATTGTGAAAAAGCGACTATTAGCTTCGTCGTGTCTGTCTCTCCGTCCGTCCACCCGCCCGGAACGGCCTGGATCCGACTGAACCGAATTGCATGAAATTTGACATCTGAGTATTTTTCGAAAATCAGCCGAGAAAATTAAAGTGTCATTAGAATCTGACAAGAATAATGGGTACTTCACATGAAGGCCTATATAAATTTATGATAATATATATCTTAGTTTTTCTGAGAATGAGAAATGCTTCAGAAAAAATATTGCAGAGAAAATCAAAACACAACTTTCATGTTCATATTTTTTTTTTCTGAAAATCTTACCCCTTATGAGATAATGTGAAAATATGGTAGAGCGAGACACGCCACAGATAACAATATGACACGTTAAATGCGCTTTGCATGCTGGGTAACTAAAGCTATGGACACACTCAGAATACATAATACTTACTGTTTTGCGCACTGCAAAAATGGTTACGCGAACGCGCCTCAATTTTACTTTATACGTACCTTGCCTTTCTTGTTAGCTCCGAAACAAGGATTCTGCATCATGTATTTAGAACACGCTTATACCTGCCTAATTTTATGTACATGATTGCCTGGTCCTCCTCTAGCAGATCTGTGTCACTAGATGGGTACATCCTATGAAATGTACCATTATGATAAATCTTAGAGGAGAGATGTTTACTGTAGCGACTGCTGGTGGTTTGCGACTTGGCCGATAACCAGCACGAACCCAGCGTGTAATGTGATATACTTGAGGAACAGATTCGATTCAAGAACCCGACTGCACATGTCGAATGACATAATCTTAGGCCTGTGTGCTCTGCACCCTTTCCTTTACCCCCAGTTCCTTCTCGTAAACTTCATTTCGTTATTTTTATCTTCCGAAGATGAATGTTTTCTCATAATATATAGCTTCGAATCTTCTCCTAGAGTATATCGATGTATTCTGGAGCGTGACACTGTTTGGTGTAGCATAAATGTACACCCTGTACCAGACCACACTGTATCACGTCCCACACTACGTTAACTTTCACAGCCACCGCAGTAAGAAACCTCAAATCTCACATCTTGCAATGTGACGCGTAATGAAATACTTAAGTCATAAATTGCGCCAGAGTTTTAAGTAAATTCAATTAATTAGGCTTTCCGAACGCACTGTATTATTAACCCATTAAAGACGAAACTCAGACTGCTTTATTTAAAGACCCAGTTCGTACCGCGCAGTAGAAACTTTTCGACTCGGTTATAAAAACCAATCAGTTTGTGATGTAAGTGGCACAAGTCGCTCTTTGTTCTCAGATAAATATAAAACACACAAATACAATGTCAGCAGAATGTATAATTCTTAACTGTTATTCCTGCTGATGCATGTAACCAGTAGACTTTAAAAGGTTAAAATCAATACTAAGATATTTTGATGATATCCCATTTAATCACTTTTCAAAACAAGTAAGGAAGTTCTTTATTGGTCTTATTTGTTGCTATTGTGATTAGCTGAGTTCTTGGACAAGCGTGGCTGTAAGTACAGTTCTGTAAATGAAATATTTAAACTACTTCAATAATTTTATTTTGCAAATCTTTGGCAGAAGAAAATAACTGCTACTTACCTCTTATAAAATAAAGAATTGTGACCTTTGTCGTGGAGTATAAAATTGGTCAAATTTTTGGAACTGATTATCAGAGACACCTGTTAAAGTGGGTGCTAATTTGCAGTCGTAATTATGTATTGTGAAAGTGTACTTCTGTGTTGAAAATTTTTAGCCTTCAGTCCATAAGAGTATTACGTGCAGAAAGTCTTAAGAAACAACCTTGAAGAGCTGTTCTTTAAACTACAGAGTTACAGCTTTCTGCGTTTGTCGGGGGTAGTAAATGAGGTCTTCGTTGCGAATAAGTTCGTGTTTTTTTAATGGCGGATTTTAAATTCGAATCAGGGAGACACCACAACCATGCCACAAAGATTTCAGGCAAATGTGCCGGCTGCATTAAATGATTGTGCCGAAACTAAATATTTTATCATTGGTCATGGGAAGTGTGAAAGAGGAATAGTACTTTAACCGTTTGAAGCACGAAATTGATTGAATAATATTGAAAAAATGTGGTTTTTGCGTAACACTACTTTTCCGTTAGGAAGATAAACAGAATAATGTTGTTTGGGAAAATAATCACTCTTTATTTTTCGGAAAATCATACGTATCATATAGACACGATGGTTGGACAGCACATGATTCTTAATTTTACGTCAGATGATAGATACAAGAACCACACTACTTTAGAATTTTAAAAATATGTATTAATAATAATAATAATAATAAACTGCAATTGGGTTGTCACCCGGTGGCAGTGGTTATTTTACATGTATACAAAATATTAAATTTAGGTCGGGAGGGCTACATGAGCAGCATGTAGTGGCAATTTGGAATCTTGGGAACCATCTCAGCATTTGCTTATAGACACAGGGAAACCAAGAAAAACTTGTATCGAGGTGGCCGGTCGCAGGACCTTCCGAATACTGACTTCTAGCCAGCAGTCCGGCATCTAAAGTAAAAACAGCACATACATAGTACATCAAATATACATACTACGTAAGATGACAACAATACACAAGACAACTACAACAATACACACAAGACAGCTAACAACAATACACACAAGACATCTTAAAATGCAACATTCGAATAACAACTGATAAGTACTGGTCAAAGAATCAGACACGGGGTAAACGTTTCTGGCATAGGCTTCAGTTATAGCTGAAATGAAAATATATCTTGCGGTATTTATTACAAATAACGCACTAGTATAGTGATGTCAGTTTAAAATCTATCCGAAAATCTGTTCATTTGTTGCTAAGGCTAAACTGGTTACTGTAAGTACATGCTATCACTGCGCTGCACCTGGGCCCCTAATTTTTCCTCGTATATTTTGTGATGTATCTGCAAATAAATTCACAGATATTTTATACGTACGGAAGATTTTCTTGCTTCAATGCAGTGTTTATAATATCGGAGGAAAATCAGAAGGTTCAGCAGTAGATACCATAACCAACAATACTTCCTTCTCATTTTTTACTTAAAATCCTTTCGTTTTGCAATACAAAGTGAAATTGTTACCACACTCTCAAAATTAAAAACGTGTAACTGCGCAGATTAAAAATGTTTTAGCTGCAAAGTTAAGCTTTAATCGCTGACACAAAAACACGAAGGTAAATTCACAGTACTGCGAACGAACGTAAGTATGGTGGTTGTGGCTTAGCGCTTGCGCACATGAGTCTGGCACAAGCGTGCGTAGAGTATGTCGCTTGTAAATGTATTAGATTGGAGACATTAGTGACTTTCATACTGAACATTGTTTCTTTTTGTAATTTGCTTTCAGGGAATTTGAAAAAAAAACAGGCCTTTTGGAAACCTTGCTGCTGTAGGTAAGGTAAATCAGTCCCATTACAGGCCCGAGATGCCCAGAGGATTCCAGGAAGTTAAGGTTCCCACATTACGTGGCAATGACCCAGAATGGTGGCAAGGTTGTCAGCCTTACGCACCGGCCGTTTTTACACCCAGGAAATACTCCTGGTACTCATTTCTGTTACAGGCTGAGTCGAGCCCAGGGCCATATTGAGATTTGAAGGATTATGTCAATGAAAAATTCCATTGACACGATCTGGAATCGAACCAGCGAATTTCAGATTTGCTGCTATAGGTACCTAGGTAACTACAGAGTAAAGATGACGTATCATAAGGCCAGTGTTACGAGAATCTTAGTCAAGGTAAGGTTTCGTCAGGCTGTCAGTACTGGAAACACAGAGTGCCGTTTCCTAAAGCTAGTATTACTAGAATCTCAGTCAGGGAGACGTTTTGTGGAATTGCTAGAATCTCAAGTAGCTCTGTCTCTGGTCTTACGGTGAGTTTATACTAGCATCTACCTGTGTAAAATGTGCAACACTGCTAGTAATTCACGATGGTGCAGTTTCGTAGTTGAGTTACTCCAATATGCAAGTTAGACACGCAGTTGTCTCCATACTTCGTGGAGTAATTGTTGTTTCCGTTTGCCGGAAAGCAGTTTCAGAGTCTACTGAACATTGAGTTGTATACCGTTATTTTATATGAATGCCAGCGAGCAGATTCATAGTCTGCGACGCATAAAATTGTGGACCGTTACAGCTGCAAATCTTTAATTACATATGGTCTGATATTCTATTAAAATCTGTAATTTTCTTTCCATTGGCGCTGTGGCCCAACGCGAGCCATGGCCTCCTCATTCTTGAGGTTTCTAGATCACACACAAAGATGGACCACAGTCGGTAGGACTCCTGTAGACGAGTGATCAGAGACCTGACAACACTCAGAGCAGACAAACATCTATGCCCTCGGCGGGATTCGAACCCACATTTGCAGCAGTAGAGCGGCCGCAGACGTACGTCTTTAGACCGCGCGGCCACTGGGACCGGCAGTTTAGTTAGTTAGGAAGTTCCATACCTCAAAGGAATCCAAGCTTGCGTCGCCCTTGTCACTCATGCTTGTCAAATTTAGTCTGTTCTCTGCCACTCCGGACTCATTTTACGGATGTCATTCTATATAACACGCCTAGTGAATTTTATATGGAGTTCGGGTTTTTTGTTTGGCATTTGTAGATAAATAAGGGGGGGGGGGTGAGAAAGAGAGGCAGAGGGAGAGAGAGAGAGAGAGAGAACGAGAACGGGAGTTAATATACGAGTAAACTGATAAATGGATTAAGGGAAAGAGATTGTCATGACCAATAAAGACATATAAACAAAAATATATATGACTTTTTGAAAGAGAGCCAATTTGGAAGTACTGACAAAACCCCCCACACAAATACAAATGCAACCAGAGATCCAAAAATATAGTACATTAGTAAACAAGGAACAAATTAAGTTCCTAACCCAATTACAACTAAAAGCACCTACACTCAAGGCGGGGATTAAGATACACAAGGAAAAAATCTAATACGTCCCTTAGTAAACGGTACACAGGCACCGAAATACACACAATGGGGCACGGGGTGGCGCAGTTGGTTGAGGCGCTGCGCTACAAGCCTGAAGGTCGGGGGTTTGAAATAATTTTTCATTGATATAATCCTTCCGGCCTCACTATGGCCCTGTGGTTGACTCAACCTCCAACAGAAATGAGTACCAGGAATATTTCCTGCGGGCTAAAGACGGCCGGTGCCTACGGCTGACAACCTTACCACCTTCATGTGTCGACTGGCTTGAAATCTGGGAGCCTCATCCTCTTGGAACCCTCAGGGCCTGTCCAGGCCTGTCATGGGATTGCTTTACCTTTACCTTTACCGACATATATATTGAACAGCAATTTACTTCAAATTGCAATTACGAAAGAACTCTGTGGCATCAAAATGTCATTCATCTTGGACGGGCAGAAGGATGAGTGTGTTGTACCCCACGTGTGGACAGTCTACACAGAATTGAATTAGGAAGCTATACAGCACTTCTGTGCTATAAAGTATCATTTTGCGTAGTGTAAACATTATGGAAGTATCCTCCTATTCTACTCTTTTTTTTTCTGTAATGATTACAGATCTGTTGTTATGTCACTTCGTAATAAATAATGATTATTATTAATAGCACAAACACATACACAAACACACGTAATGTGTATATGTAATATATATGTTTGTGATAAACTGCTGTGTGCAATTAATAAGTGTAACATGAGTCAGTAATTTGGTATAGGCCCACTGGTCTGACTTTCATTTAAAACTTTAAGTACCATCTGTACACGTATATTCCGTGCTGTTGCAACTCTTCCATATTTAAAATATAACGAATGAATTTCTGCGTTACCCTACGAAATGTTGCTTTTAATCTGCTTCACTTTAATATCCTTTTATATCGGTGGCTGTGCGTTGTTGTTCTGTTTTAGAAATTTTTACGCGCCTTCGTTTTTATGAGTGCTTGCGAGTCGTGTAAGTGCTTCAAATTTCAGCCACCTACTGCCTCAAAAATCAAACTTAGTTTTAACTTCTTTTAAGATTAGCCTTTTAAGTCCCAGTGGTTACTTTATATATCAGCACTTGTAACAAGAAAACGTTCTACATTTTGCTCATGGAGAGTGTTTCTATGATTCTTACGGATCTCAGGGCAAACAACGACTATTTGCCTATACAGCATTAACTGACTGTTTATATTTAAACCATCTTCAGGGAGCTATTAGTTCATGCTAAAGTTACTTATATCGCTTGTTGCTATGATGGCAATTTTAACTGTTTTAACAAATTAAAGTTTTATAGTGTCATTAAAAAGTGTGCATGTGTTGGTGAATATATGTGAATTGTGACAATATGCACGGTGAAAAACTGAAAAAATTAACTGACTGGTTTTTTATTACCGAGACGCAGAGTAACTCATTTTTTTTTACAAAGATAATTTTTATCTTTAGAGCGTTAATATCAAACTTGCGTTCTGCTAGTTTACACTGTAAATGTTTAATCCAGTATATAAAATCGCTAACTTGCATTGTGTGTTTGATTCTGCTGAAATGTGGGACCTTTCGTATTTTATCCAGGCGATCAGATTTATAATATGTCATCCCATCAAGAAAAATCCAAGTGTACAAGTACGTATATATTCCTCTGCGTGAACAAGTTTTGGTCTGGATAGCTCTTTGTCCAGAGAATTCTGCTTCTGCAAATTGAACACATCTTAGTCTGTGTCGAAAGACCATGTCCATTTCGATCGAAGCTGAGAACAAAGACCATTGGCGTGCCTGACATAGCTGAGCTAACGGAAGTTGGGTTCCACGTCTTACTGTGCGTCAACAGAAGAATTCGCAGTGAGGTCTTTTCTTCTATGACCTATATTCTGGTCCTGTGTAAGGAAATGGCACCGTCTTAAAAAAATTTTCCTCGGGCATGGGTGTCGCGAAAGACGTAGATCGTGAGGGATAGAATGAAGGAAATGAGGAATGAATCGACTGGAAACTGTTTCATATAGATGGTAGTGGCCAGCCTGCTTCTGCTCCCTTACCACCACGGAAGCAACAGAGGTACTGAATAGTGTAGCAGGTCTTTTGTTCTGCTAACCTGCCAGGTTTGATGAGCACGCTTGGGGAAAAATGGATACTTTTTCTTTAGGTTGGCCTCCGTCCAGGTAGCAAGCACAGGGAAAATGTTCGGCAAAGATTCATCTTACACCAATCGTCGTTTCCTCAGTTTGTTCTTTTCCCCTGTTTCTCTACCATGCAGACAGATCATGTGGAAAGTGCGGCGTGAGATGCTTGCTCTACAGGGAGATTTCGTACCCATTTTTCTTTGCCGCTAGCGATATCCAGATGTGTTGAGCACTGTGGACCAAGCAAAGGGGAAGTGTGCATGAACGGGTTAATATTACTTCACTGCAAGGACATTTAAAAATAGGTGTGGCTTCTTGGCAAATTGATTAACCCTGTCTATAGAAATAGTGGCTGTTTGTTATAAGAATGAAAAGAAAATTTTGATTTTTTTTTTTTAGTTTTTACTCGGAGTTATCTGTTTTTTACAACTGGGTTTTGAAGTGTTTATTTTCTTAATATGTGTTGGTGAGCTGAGAGTATTAATAATAATTATAACAACTGATTGAATTTGTACGTTGACCCGCATTAAAGCCCACATTTGGAATATTTGTTCAAAATTGTGTTGCCTACCTCGTATTATTTTTGGGTTGAACATTCGGCAAGGTGACGAATCTGGTATTGTCGTAAAACGGAATGGAGACCGTCTGATTAGAATATTGAATGCGTGAGGATGAGTTTTTTACATAACTTAATTTCATTCGACTAGGTACAGGAGGATAAAAAACCTGATTCACTGCCCACATATTTTCTGTAATAACGAGAGGGAACGTGGGAAAGACGTGCATCATGCGATTGGACAGTAGAGGACTAAAAAGACAATGCCTATTATTCCTTATTTTATGTACTGATTCTGAAGAAAAAATGCATATAATATCGGAAAATTATTGTATATAAGAATAAGTATCATATAAGCAATTTTGAGTAAAATACAACAATTCATTCTTATAATAAAACCAACTAGATGCACTAATTTCTTACATTTATTTCTGGACTAAAACTCTACATATTTCTGACAGTTCCTCTGTCCATCATCAGAAGTTTCTCACTGTACGCACAGCAATGGTATATGTCATACAGGTTTGCTGACAGCTTGCGAGCAGAATCAGGACGTTCCGTTAGCTGTCAGCAAATCTGTATGACATACACCATTGCTGTGCGTACAGTGAAACACTTCTGATGATGGACAGAGGATCTGTCCGAAACATGTAGAGTTTTATTCCAAAAATAAATGTGAGATGTTAGTGAATCTAGTTGGTTGTATTATAAGAATATGTCACGATGCACGGTCACCTGAACGTAAAAAATTAATGCATGTATTTTACGACATAAATTACATATTGCATTTTTATGTTGGATTATAAATGACGTAAGATAAATATTAACGTATTTGATTAAAAAGTGTGAATAATTAATAGAATAAACAGTCCTTATAATCTATCGCAGTAATTTCAACATATAGTGTACTGCAGTTTCATCATGTCATTCATTGAACTCGGGGATTGTTGGCTGTTCTTTTGCAACTACCAATGAAACGTTTGTTTCTTTTCCGTATCATATCGCTGGCTATTGCGGAAGGAATTTACAGGATGAATGGAAACGCTTTGTCCACCACGAGTTATAATGACAGCCACAAGTCATATCAGATGAAATGTCGCACTTATATCCGAATATATTCGAACCATTTCGGGACCTGTAATGGGAGATGTATCGACCTACTAGGATAAGCGACATAGAGCAGAAAAAGAAAGCATTCACAAAAGGGGTTGCGTGTATTCCCTTTTCTTCAGTCTACCCCTGTTATTAAAAGGCGGTGGTTTCAAACATACCGCCATCTGCAAAGTTAACCATTCTCTGGCGTGTAAATATCTTCCGCTTTTTCTTTCTCACACATTTATACAGATATGTATGTAAAATTTTTTGGATTACGTAATAATAAAGCGCTTCTGGAATACATTCCTGACGATCATGTCGTGAGTCAGTGGAAACAATGTGGAAGGAGAGAATTCACCCTCATTGCTTACTTCCCCTCGACCTACAGAAATTCTTGGTGTTGCGGCCACCAACAGACCTGACTTCGGAGCGGCTATGACCTCATACACATATGACCACAAAACTGCTGAATTATTACATAAGTGTATTATAATTGGGGGGGGGGGAGGGTGGAGTTCTCTTCTGCTATGTAGAAACATCTCAGTGTAGGACGGAAGTATGGAAATACACATTGAAGTGCGGTTGTGACTAAATTGTAACTTGGAGCAGTTGTCTGCACTGATAGATATTGTGAGGAATAAAACAATAAATACGTCACTTTTTTGTGGACTTAAGAATCAATACATTTAATGTCGAACTACTGAATGGTTAAAGCTGCAAGTGTTGGTAAACGCTCAGTAGGTACGGAAGTACTTAGAGACTTGGAACGGTGTTAACACAGTATGTGTATTGCAACTTTTCTTAGAGTTATATAAATCACAGTTTATGATCGACTGGTGGTAATTCTGACTACATTATTTATCGTGTTGATTGCATAATTTATACCTCCCAACTTCACTACGTATATGCGACCGTCAGTGTAGCAATGAACAATACAGGTTCAGTTTTAACAGGAGTGTAATGGCGTACTGCAATGCAGCAAAGACAGTTTCCAGCCGCTGTCTACTTAAATGTACGTGCATCAAAAATTTCCTTATTAACATCTATAATGCATGCGTACTGTGCAGATGACTGCATATCAGTATAATGGTCACTTCCATCTAATGAAATACATTTAAAATGCACGGGTTGACCACATCTGCTGAGTAATGGAAAATGTTCACTGAAAATTTAACATCACACGAGCTTTTAATTCCAGAAACTTTGCGTGGGATGTTTAGAATTCTTTATGTATTACGTTGAATATGCGTGTAAAAAGAATGCGGCATGAGACGAGTGGTGTGGCCACAGCAATTGTAGTGCCTTACTACTAACTACTACTGTTATTACTGCTTCTCCTTCTACTACTACTACTACTACTACTACTACTGATGCTGCTGTTGCTAATAGTAAACTTGACCACCTAGTCTTAAAATCCTCAAGAAAGAAAAGGCAAAATTTAAAGTAGCCTTAAGAAAGTACTTAAATACAACTTCTTTTACTCTACAGATGAATTATTTATGTGTAAAGATGATCTATAATACTGATTAGTTAAAAAATTATAGTATTTCCACTGTAAAAATTGAGTAAACTTGTGTGTTTATGACTTGTTTCACATCCTACTGTCTTTGTGACAAAATCATGGATCATGGAATGTATGTATGTATGTATGTGTGTGTGTGTGTGTGCGCGTACGTGTGTATGTAATGTGTGTACGCATGTATGTATGTATAGATGGATGGGTGTGTTTGTGTGTGTATGTATGTATGTATGTACGTACGTATGTACTTATGTATGTATGTACGTACGTATGTGTATATGTATGTATGCATGTATGTATGTGTATATGTATGTGTGAATTATGCATGTAGTAATAGTAGTAGCAACAGCAGTAGCAACCATAATTTTTAGGGTTATACTCGTACATATATTATTGCTACTACTGTTCCTATTGCTGCTGCTGCTTCTACTACTACTACTACTACTACTCCTCCTCCTCTTGGTGATGCTAGTTATAGTAATCTGTAGTAATAATAGCACGAAACAGTTCAATTGACCATAGTCCTTCGTGAACAGTCAGTACTCTCCCCACTGCTGTTACAAAACACAAGTATCCTATTACTGGAATCAAGCACACGCACAGCGCATTTATTTATTGGGCCTAAATTAAGTTTTAATATTTTCTCAATATCTGCACTAAAGTCTCCTAAATGATTTCAGGGTGCGTTAGAATTCTGAGTGCAGTTCTGATCTCTCCCACGTGAGCTGTGTGTCCAAAGCAAATATTTGCTTGATTTCATCGCCCTAATAATGTTAGTGAAGAACACAAATTATGCAGCTGACTATTTCTGTCGTCATTGGCTCCTCTCATGAAGAATAGGCCCTTCAGCCTGTTCCGACCTTACTGTACTTTAGACAAAGCTACCATGCTACTGTATCTGCCACTCGTACCGTAACACAACACCGCCTCTGTATGCTCAGATGATACCTACGGCCCTCACGATGGTCACTATGAAGACTGCTGTCTTCTGAAACGTGATACCTTGTAGTCTGGTAGCCACATTAAGTTTTCGGATGAACCGTAATAATGAGCTGCTAGACTGCACGATATCATATCCTCAAACAATGGGCCTTCAAACTCGTTAGCCTATACGCCTATAATTTTACACGCTGTTAGGGTTCTGGAGGAAAAACATCAGAAGCCTGCATGTTAGTTTGTCACGTGATTTGCATAAGGAGATCAATGTTCCTGCAAACAATTGATCTGTTAGCGCTGCAGAACGAACGGAATCATATTGGGTGTTATAATTCAGTGGCCAACAGTTCTGTAGTGGCAGCAGTGTAAGTTTGTGTCACAATGTAGCTACAGCTGTTGTGTTACATGCGGGCTGATTTTCCATTTGTATTACAGCGCGACGTGTTATATCAGAGTTTGTGAAAGTAATGTTATATACACAAATATAAAGATGGATATTCCTAGAAATACCGTATTTAGAATGTTTAGTCTAACTTATTTATGGTTACGACATGTGAACTTGTCTTATGGCCCTTAGACTTACATTTATTAGCGATACGTTTGTCCTAACTTTAATATTTTAGTTCTTCTGAAACCTACAAAGGAACATAGAAATGGCTGGAACAATTATTTTATATGAAGTATTTTTTTTAAAATTAGAATGCTGCTGTCTTTTAGATTCTGCTCTTCTTCTTTTTCTTCAAAGTATACAAAACCCACCTCTAATCTCCCGCCTTCTCAGTGCGCTGTAGAAGTAGATGCATTTGAGGTCAGACCATCAGAAATACCGTAGAACGACATACTTCCACTTCCCGAACCTTATCTCTAGTTTCGTACGCATCTTACCGCGCTCGAATGTCACAATATGCACACCGGAATTTTTATGCTCATAATTCTCCATTGCGGTTGCCACAGTGAATACGATTTGCTCATCTGATTGATCATCTTCGTCTCGAGACGTCCCGTTGATCAAATTGAATTTGTCACATCATGCGTGAATTGGTGATTGCGCGCTGTGATATAAAATTCATAGTCTGCCAAGGTTACATCAGATTCGCACAGAAAGGATCCGAGCGACGCTTATGTATAAGAGAGAAGACGTAGTTCCATTTATACGTTTACGGGGAACCCGTGAAATGATTTATGTAATATTATGTTTATGAAAGACTTGCCGAAGGATGAAGTATTTTTATGTTTATGTAGGGTATTTGGGAAAAATATAATGAATAATTTTTTGTAAAGTTAACGTAATCCATATTCCGTACAGTAGATTGATTATACAGTATGCGATCCAAGAAACTGCACAATCACTAGTAAATAATCATGTCACAAGGGAAAAATTATACAAGACAAATGCTAATATTTAGTTTTAAAAGATATGCAGAATTATTCAACTAAAACCTGAATACAAAACACTGATATCTTTGACAGAATTTGTTTCACTTTTGTGTCTTTTTATATACCTCCCTGATGATGACTTTGTAGTGGCCGAAACATGTGGGAGGTACATTAAGTGACAAATGATTTTTGATTCAGCAATTTGTTGAAACAAATACTCGTATAGTTTTGTAAAACTGTTGATTTTAGTTTTACATTTATGCAGATTTGTTACAAAACACATTACTTTTAAGTACGAAGCCCACCGCCATATCGCATGCTTGTCTGTGTTAACCACAAAGACAGTTTCCCATCTCCTGCTGGAGCCACCTCGTATTTATGTCTTTAGTGTACGTGGTATGCTAACGGACGTTTTAAGTACGTGAGATTGTCCGAGCGGAGTGTGACTCTAAGTTGTATACACTAAACGTTTAATGCTTTGAGAATTATTTGACTTAGCATTTAATTATTTACTCGTACTTATTGCAGACATTATCATCATCATATCATCGTCTTAGTGATAATCATCAAATTCATTCTCGCCCTAATCACTGCTGTTTATTCTACATTCATCATTAGTCTCTGTAAGCCAGATTGTGTGATATTACTTTAGCTTTAAAAGAAACATGGGTTTGTCCTTTGTTATGCTACCCGGCAATAGTTGCATGTCGTATGGTTATATTACATTGTATTTTCTGTGTGTTACATTGTGTATAGTTACTTTTAGCTACTTTAAGAGGAAAAGTGTTTCGACTCTTGTTACCCGGTGTTTCGCAGAACCTCTGTTCCTGTCAGTAATTACACTTGAGTGACTTTTCCTCTTAATTATTGAAATAACTAAACGTGACACAGTTCTACGTACAGTTTAGATTTTAACTGGGTTCAGAACTCGAAGTTAGAACACAGCTCACACGAAAGTCTGCTAATTGACAATATCCTTAACCCTTTCTGTCCACAAGAGATGCTCACAAGCTCTCTGTGCAGCACTGTCCCTACGATAATTCTGTTTCTTCGGCGTTCCACGTGGATGCTTTCCAATATAGTTCCCCACCAAAATTGTATGTCTATTTCATGTGTTCTCCATCGTAACCTAACTCCCAGCCTGTAATAACGTTCTGGAATTTTTACCCCAAGTGTCTGTGTAACAGTGGAAAATACAAAGACATTATTCACTATTTTGTTCTTTTTGGTGATTAAAAAATTCAGATCTCCTAGACATATCAGTGGCATTTACTGTAAAGACAGCTCCCTTACAAACAATACACACCATTTCTACAGACAAAGGTTTAGCTATAGAGGCATGGCATAAAACTTTTAAGAATTTAATACGGTATGGAGAGAAGGAGAGAAAGCTTTTGTCAATATTTCCGTTAAGTGGAAGTTAAATATCTGAATGTTGAAAGGTGTGTTCAGTGTGTTGATAGTCATAAATAAGCAGTACATTTGTTTCGGAATCAATCACCACACAACGATTCATAGTTCCGCGCTTACACTTTGGTCTCTCGTCGCTATGAAATGTTTCGTAAACATTTAAGTCCTTTCTTCTTTCATCGACCAGCAGTTCCCCATTTCTCTTTGCAGTCGTGTGTTTCTCACTTCACACATTCTCTCGCATTTCTGTCGTTTCATTATCACTGATCTTCTGTGTGATTCGTCCAGAGTTCAGGCCATTTGCTGTGGTCATTTTCCGAAATGTAATTTAGCCGGGACAGAGGCGGCACCACGCGGGACTCAAATGCCATGCAGTGACTGCCCCCCCCCCCGCCCGACCCAATATAACTCTTCCGCCCCACTATCAGTTTCTGTCAGTGGCGTGCTGTCTGTAAATTCCACGCTTACACGATTTAATAGAATACGTTTAGTGCATCAAATAAGTCTGCCAGGTGTGTCCCTCCAGTTTGTAGTGTTGAACGATGGCATAGCAGGTTGGGCAGTGTTTTCTATGGGAATCTAAAACAAATAATCTGTAAAATTATTTTCTTCTTGTAGTTGCCGTGTTTTATTAAACTTAAAAATTTAATAATTTTCTAGGGTCTTGTTTATATTTTCCAGTGTATACTTTATTTATGTAGGACTTATACTTATACTGTGTTAACATATGTATAAAATATGTTTATACTGAATTTTCTAATTAACTTTACATTTCTAAGAATGCTTGTTAGAAAGGTACTTTCTCAGAAAAGATACGTGTGTCATTTTTTAAGTATTTCCATCTCAGTATTCAGATTTCTTACATTGAGACGGAAATATTTGTGACTGGCCTTCCTGGTGCAAACATAACTGATTGGCCTTACCGGTGCAAACAGAATTATTGACCTTATCTGCGCAGAGCCTTATGGCGTGTGAAGAAGTTATTACTACTGTCTGATGTGGTCACCCGTATAAGCACTGGTCATTACCAGTGCAGCTGCTGAAGTGGGATTTTCAACTATTCAGATGAAATATTTCTTATATGCAGCTTATGAGAGCTTTAAATGATTTTCTCAGTAATCACCTATCTTTTTATTGACGTAGGAATGCGATACCTTGAACAAGCCTGGTTAGCGTATTTGTGACGGAGGCGGAAAATGCGGAAGACTTTTGGAATAATTTTTTATACGTTGTCGTTAGGGTCGTGGATTTGTCTGTCGTTTGTTCGTGCCTGTTTCTTTGCAGGTTACGTATTCTAATTCAGAGCTGTGAACATTTTTAAAATGTCTAGCTTCGCAGTACTGTTATGTATTTGTCGGAGATATTATCTGTGTTGCGTCACTATTTTGCAGTTCTTTGTGTTGGGAAATGTAGGAAGTATTTATTTGAAGACAGCTAATTTCATGTCTAAAATATCTATGTATATTGTAGAGTACTGGATAGCTATTTTGGTCCGCTTAATAGTTCCCAACTACCATGACTGTAGTTCTGAAGGGAGGAAGTTAAAAGCGTAATTTTCGTAGAAGCTTCACGTTACGAATTTGTCTCTTGGTTAGTAATAAATTAGAAGCAACAGTTAAACACACATGCAGATGCTTCTTACTTGAGTCTCATTGCACCGGAAGAAGAAAAAAAAACATTTCGTCTTCGTATGACAAAATGAAGAAATTATCCAGAGGGCAGTCTTTTTTTTTATTAATTTCGTATCCTATTGGTTGACCAGTTGTAGTAAAACACACACATAATTTCTTAACAGAATTGAAGCCAGATGTCGGAACATTTAAATCTTTCGTTTATTTAAGACAAATCTATATATTAGCCATCCTTACGCTGAGCATTTTTTTAAAAATTATTATTCTAAGATTTCCAGTTTTCTCATTTTGTAGCTTGAATTATTGTAATTTTCGACATAAACGTTAATTAAAACACTCCCTTTTCATTTGTAAAAATGTGTTACACCTAACGTATTTGTGTCACGATTAAGAGATGTGAGGTTCTGAAGGCGATGGATTCCAAGTTTACGTGTGGGGTTTGAAATGGTCATCATCTTTGGGAAGATGGAGAGAGTATTTTATGTTTTGCTGACCGTGCATCTCAGTATAATCTTGGTAATTAAACAACTTAATACACAAATTCTTGTTTTATAACAAGATTCATTACATGCCTCTACATGTTTGACCTCCTGATGATGAACACATAGTGTTCGAAATATGTAGAGGCATACAATAAATCTTATTATAAAACAATTTGTGCATTAGTCGGTTAATTACCAAGATTATGGAGTGAGTATTTTTCTACGAAAACCTTGTTTATCGACATATCAAGTAACATGACGTCACATGTAAGAATGCAACAATCTTGAAAAGAATAGGAGGCCTAAATATGTTTATTCCGTTTGAAATTATGCGAGCCCCCTTTCAGTATGAAGCACTGTGTTTAGATTTGCTGCTTTTATTAGCTGATTTAAATTCGCTGTAATTTTGAGATTTTATTACAGCGTGTGTCTAAGGAAAGGCATCAAATTAATTTGTGTCTTTGCAAATTACTGTATTTTCGTGTCTTTGTTGGTCATTGGGAGAACAACAGGAATATTTACAGTTCTGTGCAATGCAGTGCCCGTACTCTGGAGCGTCTTTTTGGGTGCATTAAGCGAACATGAACTTCAGCGAAGGGTATTGTTAACGAACTTCACTGAGCAGAGTTCTTATAAGCTTTCTGTATATCACCTGTTCAGAAAATTTCCACACCATTTCAGGAACCTGATAATGCACTCTCGCATTCACGGAACTGCCCACTTTCACTTTAACGTGAACTACATGATTCCATATAAATAAAATACTACACGTCAGTCGTTAACACAACATTTTATTTATATACAAAGGTATATGTGTCAGGGCGACATGTTTCGACCTAGTAGATCGTCCTCAGGCCCTCCAAGAACGCAGATCTAAGAGTTGTTTAGTTTTTCTGCATTATGGGATCCCAAGGATCCCTGAGGATGACCTACTAGGTCGAAACATGTCGCCCTGACATATATACATTTGTATATAAATAAATCGTTGTGTTAACGACTGACGTGTAGTATTTTATTTATATGTTGTAACACTTCGCGATGGAAAACTTTAAATACATGATTCCAGTCCACATCCCAATGTTTAGTCGAATACTCTTCTCCCATGCATGCTTAAATTACAGGGACAGTGCAAATGGAAACTCTGCACTTCGTACCGGGCGCGGCGTGCCTCTCTCCTTCAGTTTCCGATGTGTGTTTACCTTCGAGCTAATGACAGTTATAATGTCATTATAATGAAAGTATGAAAAAAAGAAGAGCGCATTCATTACCTACTCCTGACAGCAGCAGTGGCTGGTGTAGCGTTCAGATTCTTCAGAGAAGCAGACAGATGATACGCAAATGTCAGTATTACGTGTGGGTTACAATATTCGTGCGTATTTACAATATGTTTCCGTCAACACAACTAACATTTAAAGTATAACATTACTGCAACATGTTTCGACTTGTGACAGTCATCATCAGGCTGATCTAAGAACCATTTAACATTTTAAAGGTTTTATTCTTTGTGCATTTGGGATCCCATATGCCTTACACCGTATAATATTGTTAGTTAACTTATCTACAGTTCTATTGTACGTAATATAAAGCACGTGGTGTGGGCGAATTATTCATGCGGTACGTCTAATTCAGTTGGTCGAGCAGAAGTGCAGATCAGTTTGCACCATTGCAAGCCGTTACAGTGATTTTTTTGAACTTGGATAAAGTCCCACTGCAGAGTGGCAGCTAGACGTGATGTGGTTCTTAAAATATCATCTTGTGTAGGATTTTGCTGTCGGGCTTAACTGTATTGCCACCCAGCACCCTCTTACGTTACACGTAATGGCGATTGTAGTGCAAAAATCCATACGTCACCAACAGCAGCCGCGTTGTGGGCACTTGGAGCACCCTTCATGTGCTCTCGATATTCCAAACGCTGACCGCAAAGTAAATAAAAACCGCGACACATTTTCTGTTGTCAATACGGTACCATAGGTGCATGAAACGTGGTCATTGAAGTCAGAGAGTTTTTCACTACCAAAGTGTCACCTGGCGTATCTTTAGAAATTATAGGAGACATTCAGTTATATACAATAACGCATAAACAAGACGTGCAAAGTATGTATGACGGAACATTGAGGTACTTTCGGCTAACCATTTTCACCGTGGAAAAGCAGAAAGTAGTACATAGTCTGAGTGTTTGTCTGTAGCCTTAGTTACCCAGAATAGAAAGCGCATGCGTCATATTGCCATCTCTGGCCTGTCCGACTCTACAAACATTTTCCACATTATCTCATAAACGATATGATTTTTGAAGAAATGTTATTGAACGTAAAATGTATGTTTCGTTTTTCTCTATAACGTTTGTCTGAAATATTTCTCATTCTAAGAAGAATCTGAAATATTTCTCATTCTAAGAAGAATTGAGCGTGATATGATCAAAAATGTAGATAGTCTTTCATGTGAAGTACCCACTATTCTTGTCAGATTTAAATGAAATATGATTTTTATCGACAGATTTTCGAAAAATAATCATCAAATTTCATGAAAATCCGTACATTGAAAGCCGAGGTGTTCCGTGCGGACAGACGGATAGACTTGACGAAGCTAAGAGTCGCTTTTCGCAATTTTGCGAATGCGCCTAAAAACGAACACATGTTATGTCTGGGGTACGATTTCCGGTTGGGTGCTGTGGGTACAAAGCGAATTGGAAAGATCACTTCTTCAGTAAGATACCGCTCTATTGTAGATTATAGGCCTCTACTTAATAATATTAATTTTATTCTTCACGTGGTGAATGTAGAAATGCTATTACGCAATACATTCTTCAGAGATGTGCATCAACATAGTGAATATTTGAATGAAATTTCGAAGTGCGTGACAGAAGCTACGCCTGGTAATTTTTACGGCCTGTGCCTTGTGTATACAGAAAAAGTGAGGGCTAAAACATATAGAAAGCATGGAGAAGAAGATAAATGGTAACAGAATTTTCGTCGAGAGAAATGAATGGCAGAGACTGGCAGGAGACATGTAAGAGTGAATGTGGGCCGAAAATAAGTTTAGTTTTGATGAAGTAGTAGGTTAAGTAATGGTCTGGTTTTCTGACACATATTGGTCACCTGGGAGTAAAGTAATATTCTGCTGATTTACTAAAATCTTATTAAACACTGTGTTATAAAGATAGTTATTAAATAGAAACACGTCATTGGCTATTTTATAAGGATAGGAATTTTGTGAAGAGCAATAAATGAAAAGCTGAAGTTGTTGAAATGCAATTTTAAAAAATGGCATTAGTAATCGAGTCTCACAGTCTGAAATGTAGTGTAGATTTATTTCAGTAAGTAACCAACTTGATGCACAAAATTTTGTTTTACAGAAAGTTTATTTCATGCCTCTACATGTTTCGAGCACATGTGCTCATCATCAGGAGGTCAAGATTGTATTACACAGCCTCTGGTATCATCACACCTATAGGTGGGCGTCTCGTGCAGAGGTTGAGAGAGGACTGTCAACCTGTGAAAGAGACAGCCACCTATAGATGTGATGATACCAGAGGCTGTATAATACAATTTTGACCTCCTGATGATGGACACATGTGCTCGAAACATGTAGAGGCATGAAATAAACTTATTGTAAAACAAAATTTTGTGCACCAATTTGGTTAATTACTGAGATAAATATACTGAGATGCACGGTCAGCAAAACGTCAAAAAATGTAGTGTAGATGTTCCTGATGATCTACAGATTATAGTAAGTGTTGACAAGTTTTGAAAATTTCGAATTGAAGTGATGAAATTTTAATTACGAAAAACTGAATGTATTAGAGAAACACTGGAATTTGATGTAAGAAGAGAGACCTTAAATCCGCAGTGCGATATGTATATGTTCTGAAAGCTAGCTGGGTGATGACCCTATGGCGTCGGAAACATGTAGCTGAATGAATACTTTATAAAGTTGTGTTCGATTGTTATTTGTTTATTCCTTAATTTATAGTTCAAAACAACGAGACGCATAATTTTAAAAACGAAAACATATTGAAAGGATGAAGAAACATGAGCACTTCACATTACGATTCATATGTTGAAGACGAACAGAATTGAACTTCAACAGGATGACAAAATCTCCTGCCTTTCCTTCAGGAGTGTAGGAAGTTAAATTACGAAGACAAATGAGACATGAAGAACCCGCAAACTGCAGTTTGTCAGATACATTATGTACTTAGTTACTTTGCAATTGCACGCAGTACTTTACGTGCAGTAGGTAGGCCACGTATTTAAGTCTGGATGCAAATGAATTGCTTGTTTAATACTGTTATAACCGTGTAATTATAAAGATCTCCTAGATTTAGGATCAATTAAATTCTATGCACAACATATGCTAATATACATTGGATTACTGATTATCCCAACTAATTTTGGGTCTATTGGTTTGTTCCAGATAATCAGAGAACAATGTAATACGCTAACAAATTAGGTAGATCAATGCATAAAACTCTATTGCACTATGAATTAAACATGAGCGATTACGGTCGTAAAATGTGTGATGTGCTGAAGTACTGTACTCTTCTTCTACTGAGGTTTTCTTGATATACACACTAATGAAACGATGTAATTGCTTCTGTATTATAAGCCTGGATCTATGTAGGTCTGCCACAGTTGGCGAACAAAAACTATAAAAACAAATAAAATAAAAAATAGTCCCGAATTAATATTTTTATCGTTGCACAGTGCTTTCTGTAGTTTATTTAATTACACACACCAACACTTGCATATATATATATATATTATTTAAGAAGTCTAAAATTTACATTGAAACATTTAAAACGCTCCTACATGTTTCGATGATGATGATGATGATGATGATGATGATCGTGTGATCGAAACATGTAGGAGCGTTTTAAATGTTTTAATGTAAATTTTAAACTACTTAAATAATATATACATATGTGCGTGTGTTGGTGTGTGTAATTAAATAGACCCGAATTAAGTTGCAGCACAAATTTTTAATTTGGAACATTTCCAGAATTAAGGTGCGCCGTATTCAAACTGATATTGTTTTCTTGTGGAATACAGTGGTTCTGCAATTCTTGCTGTTTTGCTGTGAAAATCCAATTGTTTCTGAAATAAAATAAGTGTGTTAGCAGAAAATTAACGTAAAGGTTAAGGAAATACGCAGGTTGCAAGGACGAACAAGTTTTGGTTGTGCAAAATGATTACATTTGCAACAGTACTTTACGAGTATACACATTGATTACTGTAAAAATCTAATTTTAATTCCGTCATTGCTTTCGTTCCGTTCGAGCAGGAGTTTAAACACGTTATTTGCTATACAATTCAGTTTTTTTTTGCCATCTGGAATGGTTGATTAGTATCTGCATTAAACGCACAAATAACACAGTGGAATACGATAATTGCAAGTAATGCATTTGGATAATCTCCATGCCCAGGAGTATACCTTTTTATGGAGTACAGCCTTGAGTTCTATTTGTACAACAGGGTACAGGAACTGTGACCTATTTACATTGCAGCATTTCAGGGATCGTGAGAAAGATCCCAAGGGTAGCTTTTAGCTTAGACCGTGTAAAATTTGAAATTATACAACGGTGAAAGTTTAGGTTATGTTCGTCTGCGATGTAATACCTTAACGGGTGGTTACGGACGTTTCGGGGGGAACTTGTTGCAGGTTGCTCCGAAATATTGTAACAACTCTCTATGTGGAAATATCGCCTAGTGCACTGTTTACCTACGAAGTTTAGTAAAGATAAAGGTAAAGCAGTCCCGTTACAGGCCTGGAGTTACCCGGAGGGTTCCAGGAAGTTAAGGTTCCCAGATTACATGACAACGGCACAGGATGGTGGTAAGTTTGTTAGCCTTACGCACCGGCCGCCTTTACCCCCATGAAATGCTCACAAATTTTAGTGCTGGGTATAAATATAGGTGTATTTCCAGAACTATTTATTTTCATAATATTCGTATTCACGGAACTCATTATACGAAAGTGTTCCTCAAAAATTATTTTGTATGACAGTGGATAAAGTGCAACGCTTCTTAAGCGCAGTGTGACCGAGTATAGTGTCTGTAACGGCAAAAGTTTTCCTTAGAATTTTTTAACGTGCCGTCTGACTGTGATGAAATAATCCTGTGAGCCTCTCGTTGGACTTCAAACTGACTACAGAATTTAAACTTTTCGTGGGAACTGAGATTGAAGTCAGCAAAGGAGCAAGTAGCCACGGCCTCTTGGAACACTTTCAAAGGAAACGAGTTCGGGGTGACGTCCGACACTTGACAGGCTAGAGAGAGCAAACTGAGAAGGGGGAACAGATGACTACATCACTCTCACAAGACCACAACCCTTTCGTGCTTTCACAATGCTTAACATGAGGAAAACATCCGATGGCTCTGACAGGGAATGAATCACACAATGACACGTTGAACTGGAACCTATGTCTTTTGACACGGCGTTGAACTGATGTACTGAGCGTAAAAACTCGCCAGATTTTGTGGTCAAAACAACGATAGTGGCGAAAGATATCTGACACGTGTTTAATAATACAGATTAAAACTACGCTGATTTGCCACCACGTTTCGTAACCACAGATTTTCCTATCGTGTCATGTTTGCAAATTTTACGTTCCAGGAAACACAAACTCTTTAGCAAGACAGGCACTGTACGTATAAACGTTACAGCGAGGCGCTTTCGCGCAACAGTTGTTGCAGTGGAAAATCCAATAACTGTTACATATTATGAGTGTGTGTGTTAGTAGCCTTAGTTATTCAGCATGCAATGCGCATGCAACTTATTGTCGTCTGTGACCTGCCCGGCACTACAATATATATATATATATATATATGTGTGTGTGTGTGTGTGTGTATATATTCACATTCTGTCATGAAACGCACGATTTTCGAAAAAAAAAATGTTATCG
>Ga0136643_10002429_pt1 | contig 24147 bp, 22 predicted proteins | sample TergutLab28metaG_FD_96883 | JGI IMG/M metagenome (GOLD analysis project Ga0136643, IMG submission 96883) | Labiotermes labralis P1 segment gut microbial communities from Petit-Saut dam, French Guiana - Lab288 P1 (version 3) (version 3) | ecosystem: Host-associated > Arthropoda: Insects >... | reverse complement strand
CGCTTCTGCCACCGAAATTTTCCTGTCGCCAAGAAAAGCAACGATAAACGCGCCGGGAAACTGCGTTTGCAATTCGTTTCTTAATGCCTGTATTTCGCTCAAATTCGACGACTTACCTGTTGTATATTTATACAAGCCGTCTTCGTGGTGAAATTCAACATTTTGAAGTCCGCGCAAATTTCGGTCATTTGCTCTTAATACTGTTCTCGACGAAAAAATTTGCACTTTAAAAACAGGCATTTGCACATCGTCATTACTCTCGTTACTAACTGTCGCCGAAGGTCTTGCTGCGGCAATTCCTGTTCGCCTATCGTAATCGCGTTTGTATGTGTCAAAGGCATTGCTGATGGCTAATGCAAGTTGGTTTTGACCGCTCGCCGAATTTAAAAAACGTTCTTCCTCGGGATTGGAAATGAAACCCAATTCGAGAAGCACAGCCGGAACTGCCGAACGATGAAGCACAAGAAATTCGCCCTCTTTAACGCCTCTGTTCACTCGATTGAGGTCGTGTGTGAAATGATGCTGCACCAGCGCAGCAAAATCAATACTGTTGTCGCGATACAGGTTTTGCATAAGCTGGAACATAATGTACGACGAAGGGTCGTTCGGATTGAAGCCTTCGTATCTTGTTTCGTGGTCGTCCTCGAGCAAAATAACAGCATTTTCACGCATAACCGATTCGAGATTCGATTGCGACCGAGAAAGACCAAACACAAAAGTTTCCGTTCCAACCGCATCGCGATTTCGAGCAGCATTGGTATGAATGGAAATGAACAGATTGGCGCGATTTTCGTTTGCAACTCTGGCGCGGTCTATCAACGGCACGAAAGTGTCGTCTTTTCGCGTATAAATTACCCTGACATCCGGATGGTTTTTTTCGATAAGCGCACCAAGTTTCAGTGCAACAGCAAGATTTATATTTTTTTCCTGCGAAATTGCTCCAACTGCGCCCGGGTCGCGACCGCCGTGTCCGGGGTCAATCACGAGAACGAAATTATGCTGAGCAAACAAACTGCCTGCCCAAAACAAAAAAACATACAAAACCGAAAAATATCGTTTATTTGCCATCAAAATTGTTAGAATAAAGTTTAATAAAATTCAGCTACAAAAATAAGATTTAATGTGCAAATGTGCAAATTTAGTGCCAAGAGTTCGGAAGTTAGAAGTTAGGATTCAGCAATCTATACGTTTATTTCCAACTCCTCATACTTACCTGCTTCGCAGAAACTTTATTTCCTCATTTCGCACAGTCATTGTTTTTTGTTGGATAAGCTGGTTTTGTTCGCGGATGCCGGCTTCCAAAGCGAGTATTTTTTGTGTCGCGATGGCGCGTTCGGAGTCGGTTTGGATGGTTGCAAAACTTTGGCGCAACGTATTTAATTGCGCTCGCATATTTTCTAATTGCGCGGAAATTTCTTGCAGTTCAAAAAAGGCTTTTCGCGCACTTTCACTTCTAAACTGATTTGGATGTGTATAAACAATGTTACCGGTAATCACAAATTCCATTTGCGCCGCAGGACGATTAGTGTCTTGTTTCGGAACAGCGATTTCTATATTTTTCGGACTTTCTGCTTGACGAAAGGTTTTTAATCGTGCTCTCGAACGAATTTCTGCTTCATCGTCTGATTGGAAAATCTTTACCGTTTCGTTCGGAATGAAAAAGTAGAGAATAACCTTGCCTTCGGGCTGATAACGGTCGGATGCGAACCAGCCGATGTTGTTTATTTCGTCAATTACGAGCATAAAATCGTTGTACGGCGAATTGAACGGCATTCCGATATTTTCGGGTGTTAAAAAAGTATTTGTTGCCGGAATAAATCGGGTGATGAAAATATCGTAACCGCCGATGGAATTTTCGCCATCCGAAGCAAAATACATCGTAACGCCATCGAGCATGAGAAACGGATAATTTTCGTTTGCATCGGGCGAATTAATTATTTCGGGAAGGAGCGAAGGAGCCGACCATTCGTTGAGCAAACGCTGTGAGGTAAAAATGTTCATTTTGCCTTCGATAGAATCAGAAAAAAACATTCTGTCGCCTCGCTGTGTGATGTATGTGATTTTATTTTTCCTGCGAATAGAATCTATTTGTATTCTTTCTTGCCGTAAACTTCCGATTTCGGGACTGAAACGGTAATAACTCAAAAACCTTTCTTTGCTAACTACCATGCTGTCGATTATCGCAATGTCTTGAACGCGCGAAAGCAAGCGCGCGGCTTGTTCGGCTTGTCTTATTCTTTGTTCGATGGCGGGAATTCTTTCATCGCCGGCTCGCAAAGTTCTTAAAAATGTTCTATAAGCAGTTGCCGATTTTTCAAATTCGTAATCGAGAAAATAAATATTTCCCAAATAAAAATTCGTCAGCGGAAAGCGTGTTCCCGAACGTTCGAAATGCCGTCGTGCCAAAGCCATATCGCCCAATTCGTACATACTGCGCGCCAAACGGTAATTGAACAATTCGTTTCGCGGATTTCTCCGCACCAAAACTTCGTACATTTCGGCAGCTTCGGCAAATTGTCTGTTAAGAAAAAGCCTGTCAGCTTCTGCCGGAGTTTGGGCGAAAGCGAAAAAGCACGAAAGCACGAAAAAGCACGAAAGGGCGAAAGGGCGAAAGGGCGAAAGGGCGAATTTCCCTTTTTCTTTTTCTTTCCGAACATCTAAATTTTCAGCGTTAAAATCTTTTCTATCCATTTTTATTAAAATCTTTTCCGTTTCATTTTTTCGTGCCTTCGCCCTTTCGTGCTTTCGTGCTTTCGTGCCTTCGTGCTTCTATCTTTGCTGTTGAATAAGCTGTTGATTTCTCTGTATTTCTCTTTCCAAAGCGCGTATTTGAGAAACAACATTGGCGCGTTCTGTTGCATTTTCGACATTTACATATCCATGCCGTAATTCATTCAGTTCAATCCTCATTTTTTCTGTTTGCTGAATAAGTTTTTCCATTTCGCGCCGACTGAGCCGTGTTCTGTTTTGGTCTTGAACGGGCTGTTCTTGAATAACTTCAATTGCATTGTCGGTAATAATTGGAGAAAAATCCGGTTGATTTCTGTCAGGTCGCATTGTTTGAATAATGCCCAATCTTGCATCATTTTCCGGTAATCTTGCTTGACGAAATGTTTTTAACTGCGCTCTCGAACGAATTTCTTCGGCATCTTGCGATTGCACAAAAATTCTGTTTTGGTTCGGAATAAAGAGATAGAGTATTACTTTATCCTCGGGCTGATGGCGGTCGGATGCAAACCAACCGATATTGTTTACTTCGTCAATTACGAGCATAAAATCGTTATAGGGCGAATTGAACGGCATTCCCATATTTTCGGGCGGCAAATAGCTGTTTGTTGCCGGCATGTGCCGTGTGATAAAAATATCGTAACCGCCGATGGAATTTTCGCCATCCGAAGCAAAAAACATCGTAACGCCGTCTGACATAAGGAAAGGATAATTTTGATTTGCCGTTGCCGAATTAATTGTTTCCGGAAGCCGTATCGGTGCCGACCAATCGTTGAGCAAACGATGCGAGATAAAAAGATTCATCTTTTCGTTGTGCAGGTCGGAAAAAATCATTTTGTCGCTTTCCGATGCAACGAATGTGATTTTATCCTCTGTTCGGTGTTCGTTTACCCGAATCCTTTCTTGCGTGAGAACTCCGACTTCGTGCTGGAAGCGTTCGTTGCTGACACGGCTCAAAAAATCGGCTCTGTCCACCACCAAGCTGTCGATAATCGCAATATCTTCGACGCGCAAGAGCATGCGTGCAGCTTGTTCGGCTCGCGCAATTCTATTTTGTACATCGGGAATGCGCGGATGACCGACTCTTAAAGTTGCTAAATATGTTCTATAGACCGCGACTGCCTTGTCGAATTCGTAATTTCGGAAATAAATATTTCCCAGAAAAAAATTTGTCAATGGAAAGCGTGTGCCCGACCGTCTGAAATAGGTGTAGGCTGCATCCAAATTTCCCATTTCGTATAGACAACGTGCCAAACGGTAATTAAACAGTTCGTTTTGAGGATTTTCCCTGACTAATTCCTCGTATATTTCGCCGGCTTCAACAAATTGTCTGTTATTGAAAAGTCTATCTGCTTCTGCCGACCTTGTAGTTGAAACAGGCGGAGTAATAGTTGGAGTTGCGACAACGTTGTTTCCCGCAGACAGCATACGTTCTGCTTGTGCAATTCTATTTCGCACATCGGGTATTCGCGGATGACCGGCTCTTAGAGTTGCCAAATATGTTCTGTAAGCTGCTATTGACTTCTCAAATTCGTGAGTTTGATAAAAAATACTTCCCAAGAAAAAATCCGTGAGCGGATAGCGAGTTCCCGACCGTCTGAAATAGGTGTAAGCTGCATCCAAATTACCCATTTCGTACATACATCGTGCAAAACGGTAATTGAACAATGCACTTCGAGGATTTTGTCTAACCAAAAATTCGTATATTACAGCAGCTTCGGCATATTGTCTGTTGTTGAAAAGTCGATTTGCTTCTGCCGGAGTTTTGGCAGAAACGGGTATGCTTGGTCTTTCAGCAACTTCGACACGCGGTGGAGAAGCCATTCGCTCTGCTTGTGCTATTTTTTGTTCAATCTTGGGAATTCTGTCATCGTCGGCTCTTAAAGTCGACAAAAATCTCCTGTAAGCTGTCGCTGCCTTATGGTATTCATTATTTGCAAAATGAATTGCGCCTATGTAGAATTTCGCCAACGGAAAACGAGTACCCGATTTTTGGAAATGTTTCAAAGCTAAATCCATATTTCCTATTTTGTACATACAGCGTGCAAAAAAGTAATGGTTTAATTGATTTCCGGGATATTTTCTAAGCAACTCCTCATATATTTTGGCGGCTTTGACAAATTGTCCGCTGTTGAAAAGATTATCAGCTTTTTCTGCCGAAGTTTGAGCGAAAGCAGGCAAGCAAAAAAAGAACAACAGCAGTACGAAAGGGCGAAAGGGCGAAAGAATGAACTTCCTTTCTCTTTTCCAAACATTCGGTTTTTCTGTGTTAAAATCTTTTCTATCCATTTTTTATAAAATTATTCTCTAATTTCGCCCTTTCGTGCTTTTACCGCAATTTTCCTGCCAACTTTCGCGGAACGTAAAAAGTTTCGTTTCGTTCCATGTAAACTGCCACACTTCCCAAATCGAACGCTTCGCCATTGAAATAGGCAACCGACGAATGTGCAGGAATTCGCAAAGTATTCCGTCTGTTCCGCACTTCGAGTTCCACAGTTTCGCCTCTTTTTACGATTGAATACCTCAAACCGGCGAAAACTTCGGTGTGTTTTGCAAAAATCTCATTCGTTAAATCATTCAGTGTTCTTGGCAATCCCAACACATCAACCAAATAATGATTGATTTCAACGTTGGTATTCATTCCCAGCGGAATATCGCCCTGCGGATGAAAAGCAGCGAGAAAAACCTCTTCACCGGTGTGTCCGGTGGTAGTAAAACCAAAATAACTTCGGCTGTTCATGATTTGCAAAAGCGTGGCATGAAGCGTTCTGTTCGGGTTTTTCGGCAAATTCCCTGCGTTGTATCCGGTTGCGGTCAGAATGCTGTGAAATTCCTCGTAAGTAAGTTCGATGCCGGTGTATTCTTTCATTGTCGCTTTTACATTTTCGGGCGCGGTGTTGCGCATAATTACGTTCATTCCGGTGGCTGTTCGTCTGAAATTTGAAATCGGACCAAACATTCTGCTTAAAGTCGCTGCACCGAAATCCATACCGCGTACTCCGATGGAAAATCCGCTGTTACCATGGTCGGACAAAATAACAACCGTTGTGTTTCCATCTTTTTTGGCAAATTCCAACGCTGCGCCAACAGCATTGTCAAACGCAAGAAATTCGGCAATAATTCCACCTGCATCGTTGGCGTGCGCCAACCAGTCGATTTGACTTCCTTCAACCATCAGAAAAAATCCATTTTCGTTTTGCGACAAAAGTTCGATGGCTTTTTCGGTCATTTCTCTGAGCGATGGAATTGTTTCCGGATTGCGGTCAAGTTCGTAAGGAAGTGCTATTTCGTTCCAAAGTGCCCAAACTTTTCCCGATTCAAAACGACGGAAAGCATCAATGTCATTCGCTATATACGTGATGTTTTTTCGTGCGAAATGATTTTTCATATCTTGCGAAACACCTCTTATTCCGCTTCCAAACATAACATCCAAATTCTGATGCGCCATTTGACGCGCTATATCTCTGCGAGCACCTCGCGAATAATGATGCGCTGCTGCTGCCGCCGGCGTGGCATGCGTAAAATCGCACGTAACTACCAATCCGACAGCTTTTTGCTGGTCTATTCTGGCAGCTTCGAGAATGGTTGCCAAAGGCTGATACGCTCTTGCAGGGTCGAATTGGAATAAAATATCATTTTCGGGGTCAGCAAGCGGATATATCGAAATATTGCCTGCTCGTGCAGGAACTCCGGTAAAGAACGCCGAAGCTGCCGGTGCCGAACAAGGTATCGGAGAGTTCGAGTTAAACGTTTTTACCGTACCGCAAATAAATGGGTCAATGTGCAAATTATTGCCCAGATTGTTGTAAATTTTAAACCAACGTGCTGCCGAAAGCACAGGTAAAGAAGTTCCGTCTGCAACCATTACAATGAGATTTTGCGTTGGACGCACCGGTGTTCTGTATTGTCCTTGTGAAAAGGCAAAAATAGAAACTAATAAAAATAAAATGCTGATTTTGAACTTTTTCATATTTTTGAATTTTAAAAAACAAACAAAATTACAAACAATAAAGTTAATGTTGGCGGTTTCCCGTTTTTTTTTTGTTTTTTAACACTCGTCATTCCGCGCTTGACGCGGAATCTCCAAATCAATGGGAGATTGCAGAGTTAAAACTCCCGATTTATTCCTATCTTTGCACTTTATTATTAATTGTATGAAATTTGATGAGTTAGAACTCTGCGAAGAGGTGATGGACGGACTTCGGGCGATGAATTTTACCGATGCAACTCCTGTGCAGGAAAAGGCGATTCCTGTTATTTTACAAAAAAAAGATATTATTGCCTGCGCGCAAACCGGAACGGGAAAAACGGCGGCGTTTATTCTGCCGTTGCTTCACAATTTACAGTCGGAAGCGCGCGATACTGTTGGCGTAAAAGCGATAATTATGTCGCCCACACGCGAATTGGCACAGCAAATCGACCAACAAATGGAAGGATTTTCGTACTTTTCGCCATTCTCGTCGGTGGCGGTTTACGGCGGAAACGACGGACAGGCTTGGGATGTTCAGCGAAATGGTTTGCTCAAAGGCGCAGATGTGGTGATTGCCACGCCGGGACGATTGATTTCGCATCTCAATTTGTATCAGGTTGATTTTTCGCAAGTGCGGTATTTCATTCTCGACGAAGCGGACAGAATGTTGGATATGGGTTTTTACGATGATATTATGCTGATTGAAAAGCAGTTGCCGAAAGAACGGCAAACCATTATGTTTTCGGCAACAATGCCTCCGAAAATTCGTCAGTTGGCAAAAAGTATTTTGCGAAATCCGGAGGAAGTTCACATTGCCATTTCGCGACCGCCCGACACGATTATGCAAACCGCTTTCGTGTGTTACGAAGCGCAAAAACCGCGCATTGTGAAGCATCTTTTTACCAGTCAAGAGCCGAATAAAGTGATAATTTTTTCAGGCTCGAAGTTGAAAGTGCGCGAACTTGCGCGAGTTTTCAAAGGAATGGGACTTTCGGCTGAGGAAATGCATTCTGACCTCGACCAAGCACAGCGCGACCGCGTGATGCACGAATTTCGCCACAATCGCGTCAATATTCTTGTGGCGACCGATATTGTTTCGCGCGGCATTGATATTGACGATATTACGTTGGTAATCAACTACGATGTTCCGAAAGAAGCAGAGGATTACGTGCATCGCATCGGACGAACGGCGCGCGCAGGCGAGGAAGGAATGGCGATTACTTTTGTGTCGCAAGATGAGCAATATCGTTTTAAACAAATTGAGGATTTTCTCGAAAAGGAAATTTACAAAATTCCGATGCCGGAGGAATTGGGCGAAGCACCTGCTTACGAGCCGGAAAAAAATCAAGGCGTAAAAAATCGCCGATTTGATGGAAAACGTAAAACATTTCAACGGCGCGGAAAAAGCACGAATGGGCGAAAGCGCGAAGGCACGAAAGGGCGAAAATGATAAAATGATAAATGCGCTTCGCGCGATAATTCAATGATAAAATGGAAAATTCTAAACAAAATGACACACATAAAACTACACGCAAAACACTTGGAACTATAGGAGTATGTATAAATGCGTGGTTAGTATTTGCAGCACTTCGGTCGTACTATTTGCTAAACTTAGTTTACTGTACGTGTCAAAATTGGGTGCTATTTGCAACTGCTTTGTTTGGAGTTATTGGAATTTATGTATCAATACTTCTGCTTAAAGAAAGGATTAGAATTAAAGTGTTTTTGATTACCACATTAGTAATATGGTTAATTATTTTTGTTTTTTCTAATTTTTTCGAAATAATGAATGAACATCATTGTTTGTGATGTCCCTAAACTCCGTTCGTTCGGATTTGTAATCCGAATGCTATCGATTAAGAAATTTGAAATAAAAAATAAGGTAATGATACAATCAATGACAGGCTTCGGAAAAGCCGCTTTTGAATACGAAGGAAAAAAAATCGCCGTTGAAATAAAATCGCTTAACAGCAAGCAAATGGATATTTCGACTCGTGTGGCTTCGCAATACAGAGAAAAAGATATTGAAATCCGCAACGAACTTTCGCACAAATTGGAGCGCGGAAAGATTGATTTTTTGCTTTATATCGACAATTCGGGAAAAGAAGCAGCAACGCAAATCAATCAATCGCTCGTAGCTTCGTATTATAATCAGATAAAATCCACTTCGGAAACCTTGGGAATTGACACACCGACGAATTGGTTTGATGTTCTGTTGCGTTTGCCCGATGCGCTGAAAACCGAAAATCCCGAAATTGACGAAAATGAATGGCGTGAAATTCTGCGCGTTATCCGCCAAGCGATTGAACAGTTGCGCGAATTTCGAGCGCAAGAAGGAAAAACTTTGCAAGCGATTTTTGAGGGAAAAATAAACAATATCAAAAATCTGCTCGACCAAATCGCGCTTTTTGAAGCCGAGCGACTTGAAAAAATAAAATCGCGTTTGGAAGAAAACCTGCAAGCCATTTCGGAAAAAATCGAGTACGACAAAAATCGTTTGGAGCAAGAATTGATTTTTTACATTGAAAAATTGGATATAAACGAGGAAAAAGTTCGTTTGCGCAGTCATTTAGATTATTTTCTCGAAACGATGAACACCGAAAATTCGGCAGGAAAAAAACTCGGTTTCATTGCACAGGAAATCGGTCGCGAAGTGAATACGCTCGGCTCAAAAGCCAATCACAGCGAAATGCAAAAAATCGTTGTGCTGATGAAAGATGAATTGGAGCAGATTAAGGAACAGGTTTTGAATGTGCTTTGAAAAATTACGAATTACGAATTACGTTCTTATCAAATTATTGCCGTAATTCAAAATTTAGAATTCAAAATTCAAAATTTTTTATGTAAATTTGCAGTGTGATTGCAGATTTTCATAAAACAACAATAATATGCTCAAAAACAGAACGATAGAAACAGTCATTCGGAAAATCGACAGGAATTTTAAAGTCTTGTTGCTTACAGGTATGCGTCAAGTTGGAAAAACGACGGTTTTGATAAATATTGCCGATACTACGCGAACATACATTACGCTCGACGATGTTTTGTCGCTCAAAATGGCGAAAGAGGATGCTTATTTGTTTTTTCAGGCAAATAAATTGCCCATTTTGATAGATGAAATTCAATATGCGCCGGAACTTTTCAGCCACATAAAAATGTTGGTTGATGCAAGCAGTCAGTTTGGGCAAGTTTGGATGACAGGCTCGCAGCAATTTCTGCTGATGAAAGGCGTTTCCGAAAGTTTAGCCGGACGTTTGGCTGTGTTGGAAATGCTCGGTTTTTCCATATATGAGCAGGAAGGAAAAGGCAGTTTGCAAAAAGCGTTTTTGCCTTCCGAAACGCCAACAAGCCTTTTATCGCGCAAATCTCTTGCCGAAACATATCAAATAATTTGGAAAGGTTCATTTCCCGAAATCACATTGAAAGACAACGAAATGTGGGCAATTTTTTACAGTTCGTTTGTAAAAACGTACATCGAACGCGATGTCCGTCAATTATTGAATGTCGGTAATGAACTCGCATTTTACAATTTTCTGAAAACCGTAGCAGCGCGAACTGCGCAAGAATTGAATATGTCGGACATTGCAAATTCGTTGGGAATTTCGCTTAATACGGTTAAATCGTGGTTGTCTGTTCTGCAAACTTCGGGAATTATTTATTTGTTACAGCCTTATTATGAGAATGTTACAAAAAGAATTGCAAAACGTCCGAAACTTTATTTTACTGACACAGGTTTGTGCGCTTACTTGACAGATTGGAACACGCCCGAAACGCTTTCGGCAGGCGCAATGAATGGCGCGATATTTGAAACATTTGTTTTTACAGAAATACTTAAATCGTACAAACACAACGGATTAAATCCTTCTTTTTACTATTATCGCGACAGTAATAAAGCAGAAATTGACTTGCTGATAGTAGAAAACGGTATTTTTTATCCGGTGGAAATTAAGCGAACGGCAAGTCCCGATAAAAGTATGATAAAGAACTTCCAAATTTTGGAAAATTTAGAAAAAAAAACAGGTTACGGCTCGTTGATATGTTTGACGGATAAAGTTATCCCGCTTACGCACAATGCAAATGCAATTTCGGTTTGGGATATTTGAAATTATGAATTTGAAATAAAATATGCACGGAAAATTAATAATCCTTTCAGCACCTTCGGGCGCGGGAAAAAGTACATTGGTAAGATACGTTCTCGAAAAAGAATTTCATCTCGAATTTTCTATTTCGGCAACAAGTCGCGCGGCGCGTGGAAGTGAACAGCACGGCGAAGCGTATTATTTTATTTCTGCCGACGAATTTCGCGAAAAAATTGCGAAAAACGAGTTTGTAGAATTTGAGGAAGTGTACGGCGAAACTTTTTACGGAACGTTGAAAAGCGAAGTTGAACGGATTACTTCCAAAGGAAAAAATATTATTTTCGATGTTGATGTCGTTGGTGGACTGAACATTAAGCAACAATATGGCGACCGCGCATTGGCAATTTTCATTGCTCCACCGAGTGTCGAAATTTTGGAAAAACGCTTGAAAAGGCGAGCAACCGATTCCGCCGAAAAAATTGCCGAGCGCATCAGCAAAGCCGAATACGAAATGACTTTTGCTCCGCAATTTGATAAAATTATCGTAAACGACTGCCTGAAAACTGCTAAAAAAGAAATAGAAAATACGATACGAGAGTTTTTAGGATAGTTGTCAGAAACAACGTCATACGGAACTTGTTTCGGTATCTCCCGAACGGTGAGATTGCGGGTCAAGCCCGCAATGACGTGCGAACTGATAACTAATCTCTGAAAACTGAAAACTGAAAACTTGTGACAAAATACGCTCAAACCATACAATATTTATACGACCGCTTGCCTGTTTTTCATCACGTTGGCGGTGCAGCGTACAAACCCGGATTGGACAATACAATCCGTTTGTTGAACGCGCTCGACAATCCGCAAAACACGTATAAAACTATTCATATTGCAGGAACGAATGGAAAAGGCTCGGTTTCGCACATTCTTGCGGCGGTTTTGCAGGAAGCAGGTTACAAAGTCGGATTGTACACTTCGCCGCATTTGGTTGATTTTGGCGAGCGAATTCGGATAAATGGTGCGAAAATCTCGCAAAATTACGTGGTCGATTTTGTAGAAAAACAAAAAACGCTTTTTGACAACGTTCAGCCTTCATTTTTTGAAGCGACAATGGCGATGGCTTTTGCATATTTCGCCTACGAAAAAGTTGATGTTGCCGTAATCGAAACTGGAATGGGCGGTCGGCTCGACAGCACGAATATTGTCGCGCCCGAACTTTCGATTATCACGAATATCAGTTTCGACCATATGGAATTTTTGGGCAGAACACTGGACAAAATCGCTGGCGAAAAAGCCGGAATAATCAAGCAAAACACGCCGGTTGTCGTGGGTGAAAATTTGCCCGAAACGCGTTCGGTATTTTTGCAAAAAGCGGCTGAAATGAACGCTCCGATTATTTTTGCAGAGGAAAATTTGCAAGTAATTTCGTCTAATTACGAAAACGAAAAACTGTTATTTTCAACTTCCGAAAACAAAACTTACACACTCGGTTTGACGGGAAATTATCAGTTGAAAAACGCCGTTACATCGCTCGTTTCTATTGCCGAATTGCAAAAACAAGGATTTCCCATTTCCGAAAAAGATATTCAATCAGGATTGGCGAATGTGGTGAAACTTACAGGCTTGCGAGGTCGCTGGCAAACAATCAGCGAAAATCCGAAAATTGTACTTGATACCGCGCACAATGTTGCAGGAATTGAAAACATCGCTCGCCAACTGCGTGAACAAAAATATAAAACTCTGCGCATCGTTATCGGTATGGCAAACGATAAAGATATTACAACGGTTTTGTCCTTGCTTCCGAAAGACGCGGTTTATTATTTTACGCAAGCCGCGATTTCGCGTGCGCTTTCGGCAGATGAATTGCAACGGAAAGCCAACGCGCAAGAATTGCACGGAAAAGTTTTTCACTCTGTAAAAGAAGCCGTTGAAACTGCCATTTCCGAAGCGGAAACAGACGATTTTATTTTCATTGGCGGAAGTAATTTTGTTGTGGGCGAAGCGTTGCGTAATTTCAATTAGTAGATGAATCTTTCGTTTTTTTTCGTATCTTTGCGAAAAATTGATTATGCAGACAAAATCAACATATCGCTTTGTTTCGTTGAAAGAGCCGCCGTTGCACGAACTTTCGATGATTATGAAAGAAGTTGCAGTTGAAGCGCGAGAAAAATCCGAGACAGCAAAAGAACGATTTTTTCACGAAATTACAGAACAAATCAAACAAGAACGGAAATAATGAAAAAGCCTGTTCTCATTGTGATAGCAGGTCCAAACGGTTCGGGAAAAACTTCTATCACATCCAAAATCTTGAAGCACGAATGGACAGAAACCTGCGTTTATATCAATCCCGATATTATTGCGCAAGAAAAATTCGGCGATTGGAACTCGCCCGAAGCAGTCAGAAATGCACTTGTTTTTGCACAAGAACAGCGCGAACAATGTCTTGCACAAAATGAAAGTTTGATTTTTGAAACGGTTTTATCAACGCAGGAAAAAGTTGACTTTGTGGTGCGAGCCAAGAAAAAAGGCTACTTTGTTCGATTGTTTTTTGTTTGTACAAATTCTCCGCAAATCAACGCTTTTCGAGTTGCATCGCGCGTTTTGGAAGGCGGACACGATGTTCCGATTTCTAAAATTATCAGTCGTTATAGCAAGTCCTTAACGAATGCAGTGAAAATTGCAAAAGTTGCCGACCGCGCTTATTTTTATGATAACTCGGAAAATAACGAGGAAGCAAAATTGCTGTTTCGTTTGTCTGACGGCGAAGTTTACAAAAAATACTTTTCGTTGGAATCGTATTCTTGGGCAAAACCGATTTTTGATTTTTTTGATTTGTAATGAAATGGTTTTTTGCGTCATTTGCGTTCTTTTAAGAGAAAGTCAAAACAAACCTTTCCGCTTCATCCAATACATCCAATTTTCCCACATCCAGTATTTTAAAATTTTCGGGCGTGTATCCGCTTATTTTGCCTGAACTTACATTCGACAGATAAAAATCCATTATCGAAAATTTTTCGGGAAAATTCTCCATTTCGTCAAAAACGGCAGGCGAAAGAATTTGCATTCCTGCGAAAGCGAGTTTTTGAAAGTTGGAAATATCGGAAAAATTTTTCGGTTTTGTTTCGCCTGTTTTTTCGTTTATCCAGCCTTGCAGTTTGTTTTTTTCGTCGAATAATAAATAGCGAAATGTGTCGCGCCGACTTGCAACCAATGTTGCCAACGAATTGGTTTTCAAATGCGTTTGATACAAGTCATCGAGGTTGATATTTGAAAGAATATCAACATTATGTACTAAAAACGGTTTTCCGTCATCGAAAAAACACGCTGCTTTTCGTATTCCGCCACCTGTATCGAGCAACAAATCGCGCTCGTCAGACACTTCAATGCGAACACCGAAATGATTTCGCTCTTTCAAGAAATCAATAATCATATCGGGAAAATGATGAACATTCACGATAATTTCGTTGAAACCAGACGAAATCAGTTTCAAAAGCGTATGTTCCAAAAGTGGCTTTCCTGCAATCGGCACAAGTGCTTTCGGCATCGTATCGGTAAGTGGTTTGAGCCGAGTTCCAAATCCGGCAGCAAATATTAAGGCTTTCATAATTTTTAGTGTGCAGAGTGTAATTTTGGTTGATAAGTTTATATGTTTATGAGTTTATCAACCAATCAACATATAAACTTATCAACCAAACTGCACTCTATTTAAACAATTCCTCTTTATTCTGCTCACGGTGAATAAGTTGCACCTCAACGCCGAATTTTTTATTAATATGTTCCGCCATTTTTTGTGCGGAATAAACCGAGCGATGCCGTCCGCCTGTGCAACCGAAACTGACCATCAAATTCGTAAATCCGCGGTCTTTGTAGCGTTGCACCGAAGCATCAACCATTTTGCGAGCGTGACCAAGAAGTTTCGTTATTTCGCCATCCTCCTCCAAAAATTCAATCACGCTTTCGTCCAAACCGGTCAAACTATCGTAACGCTCGTATTTTCCCGGATTGTTCACAGCGCGGCAATCGAACACAAATCCGCCGCCATTGCCCGAATCGTCGTTTGGAATGCCTTTTTTGTACGCAAAACTGTACACTTTTACTACAAGCGGTTTGCGCGAAGTTTCGCGAAACTGCTCTAATTCAGTCATTTGTTTGAGAATTTGAACAAGATACGGATATTCGGCAACGTTTTCTTTCAAAATTTCCCGCAAATTTTCCATCACAAACGGAATGCTTTGCAAAAAGTGCGGTTTTTTCTCAAAATATCCGCGAAATCCGTAAGCACCAAGCACTTGTATGGTGCGGAAAAGCACAAAATGTTTCAACTGCTCGCAAAAATCTTTTTCATCAATCGGCATCAATTTTCGGAGCGCATCGAGATAAACCTGCAACAATTCCTCGCGTAATTCCTCGTGATATTTCGCCTTCGCCTGCCAAAGAAACGAAGCCACATCGTAATAAACAGGTCCTTTTCGTCCGCCTTGAAAATCAATAAAATACGGCTCATCGTTTTTAATCATCACATTTCGGCTTTGAAAATCGCGGTACAAAAACGTGTTCGTGCAGGAACGAAGCAGTACATCAGATATTTTTTTGAAATCATCCTCCAAACGACTTTCGAGAAAATCAAGTCCTGTGGCTTTCAAAAAACAATATTTAAAATAATTCAAATCCCAAAGAATGGAACGTTCGTTAAACTCGGGCGATGGATAACAAACCGAAAAATCGAAACCTTGTGCGCCAAGCACTTGAATTTCAGCTAATTTTCGCATCGTTTTGCGAAGCATTTCCTTCTCTTTTTCGTGAAAAACGCCCGTTTTTCGCCCATCGGCAATGAAATCAAACAAGTGCGCATCGCCCAAATCCTCTTGAATATAATACAATCCGTCGGAGCTTTGCATCAAAAATTGCGGAACAGGCAAACCGATTTTGTAAAAATGCTTTGCCATTTCGATAAATGCGCGATTTTCCTCTACCGAAGTGCCTTCCACGCCGATAATTGAGGTGTTTTCACTTTTCAGCCTGAAATATTTACGATTCGACCCCGAAGCGGAAAGTTCCTCGTTCGAGAGCAGTTTTTCGTTTGTAAGTTGTTGAAAAAGAATTTCTAATTCGTTCATTGTTTTTTAGTTTTCAGTTGTCAGTTTTCGGTTTTCAGTTGCATTGCTCTGACAACTGATAACCGAAAACTGATAACTCCAATTTTTGAGCTTGTAAAGATACTGTAAGTTTGAGAAATTTCATAATTTATTTTAATTAAAAATCGTTTTTGGCGCATCATTAATATTTATTTACCATTTCTGCCATTTCGCGTTTGATTATCAGAAATTTTTACCGTACTTTTGTACTCTATTTTAATGAAAGAAATAAATTACAAAAACGATAAAATTATGGAATTAACCCACATCGAACATTTGGGAATTGCCGTGAAAAGTTTGGACGAAGCAATTCCTTTTTACGAAAATGTTTTTGGTTTAAAATGTTACGCCATCGAGGAAGTAGCTGAACAAAAAGTAAAAACCGCTTTTTTCAAAGTAGGACAAACCAAAATTGAGCTGTTGGAATCGACCGACCCGGAAGGTCCTGTTGGAAAATTCATCGAAAACAGAGGCGAAGGAGTTCATCACATTGCGTTCGCAGTGAACGGTTTGCAAGAAAGTTTGAACGAGTTAGACGAGAAAGGAATTCGTCTGATTGACAAGCAACCGCGCAAAGGAGCAGAAGGATTAAACATCGCTTTCCTTCACCCAAAAGCAACTTTCGGCGTATTGACCGAACTTTGTGAAGACCCGAATAAATGAAATTTTGAATTCTAAATTTTGAATTACAGAGATTTAAAAAATCGTATTCAAAATTCAAAATTCAAAATTCAAAATTTTCCAAGAAAAATTCAAAATTTATAATTCAAAATTCAAAATTCATTGAGATTATGTCAAAAATGCAAGAGAAAGTGCAAGAGTTGATGGAACTTCGCGCGAAGGCACGGCTCGGAGGCGGTGAAAAACGCATCGAAAAACAGCACTCACAAGGAAAATTTACGGCACGTGAACGTATAAATATGCTTTTGGACGAAGGCAGTTTTGAGGAACTTGATATGTTCGTTACGCATCGCTGTACGAACTTCGGAATGGAAAAAACCAAATTCTTGGGCGATGGCGTTGTCGTAGGTTCGGGATTGATTGATGGTCGCGTAGTTTACGTTTTTGCACAAGATTTTACCACTTTCGGCGGTTCGCTGTCCGAAACACACGCTGCGAAAATCTGTAAGGTTATGGACTTGGCGATGAAAGTCGGTGCGCCTGTTATCGGAATTAACGATTCGGGCGGTGCGCGAATTCAAGAAGGCGTAAACAGTTTGGCGGGTTATTCTGCTATTTTTCAGCGCAATATATTGGCTTCGGGCGTAATTCCGCAGATTTCGGCGATATTTGGTCCTTGTGCAGGCGGAGCGGTTTATTCGCCCGCTTTGACGGATTTTGTGATGATGGTAAAAAACACAAGTTATATGTTTTTAACCGGTCCGAAAGTTGTAAAAACGGTTTTGAACGAAGATGTAACTACCGAAAGTTTGGGCGGTGCGAGCGTACACGCTTCCAAATCGGGCGTAGCGCAATTTGTTGCCGAAAACGAAACAGAAGGACTTGCGATGCTTCGCTATTTATTAAGTTTCTTGCCATCAAACAACACGGAAACAACACCCATAATTGAAAACGGCGACCCAATCGAACGAATGGCAGACGAGTTGAACGATATTATTCCCGACAATCCGAACAAACCGTATGACGTGAAAAACGTGATTACGGCGATTGCCGACCACGGCGAATTTTTGGAAGTTCACGCGCTGTATGCGAAAAATATCGTAGTCGGATTTGCTCGAATGGGCGGAATGTCTGTCGGAATTGTTGCCAATCAGCCTGCAAGTATGGCAGGAGTTTTGGACATCAACGCTTCGCGCAAAGCGGCTCGTTTTGTTCGTTTCTGCGATACGTTCAATATTCCGATTGTAACGCTGGTTGATGTTCCCGGATTTTTGCCCGGAACAGGACAAGAATACGGCGGTGTAATTACGCACGGCGCAAAATTGCTGTTCGCTTACGGCGAAGCTACCGTTCCGAAAGTTACCGTAACCTTGCGTAAATCGTACGGCGGAGCGCACATCGTAATGGGTTGCAAGCAACTTCGCAACGATATGAATTACGCTTGGCCAACAGCAGAAATCGCAGTTATGGGCGCAGAAGGCGCAGTTGAAGTTTTGTATGCCAAAGAAATTAAAGCTGACCCAGACCCGGAAAAGCAAAAAGAGGCTTACGCAGCGAAAAAAGAGGAATACAATCAGCTATTCTTAAATCCATACAACGCAGCAAGTTACGGATATATTGACGATATTATCGAGCCGCGCAACACCAGATTCCGCGTTATCCGCGCCTTGCGCACCATTCAAACAAAACAATTGGATAATCCGCCGAAAAAGCACGATAATATTCCGTTGTAATAAAATATTGTAGGATTTATTAAAAAGAAAATCCCTGTTAAGCTTTTGACTTGACAGGGATTTTTAAAAAATTACTATCAAAATTTTAACTCTGAAAACTCAAAAACCTGCCGAAAAACAAAAATAGTTTTTCGGCAGGTTTCGTATTGATACAAAATCAACAAATTTCTTAATATTAATATCAAAGATTAGGAAAATATGTGCAAATTTTCCATCTTTGTCGTCTTTAGAAGCAGAAGGCAAGTTTCAAATTGTTTTTTATACAAACGATTACCAAAATCCACGTTCGGTAGTAGTGCGCGTAACGAACTCTTGCACAGAATTATTCAGAGAATTTTTATTTACGCAAGAGGGACAAACAAACAACAGATAAACCAAAAAATAATTAGGAATTATCCAAAAAAAGTTGTAAATTTGCACTGAATTTCAAAAAAATCGAATTTTATTTATAAATCACTATAAATCAGACTAAAATGTGTTTAATTGAAAAAATTGTTGCCCGCGAAATTATTGATTCGAGGGGCAATCCAACTGTTGAAGTTGATGTTACGTTAGAATGTGGTGTTGTTGGTCGTGCTGCTGTTCCGTCAGGAGCATCGACAGGCGAAAACGAAGCGCTTGAATTGCGCGATGGCGACAAAAGCCGTTATTTAGGAAAAGGCGTTTTGAAAGCCGTTGAAAATGTAAACAATGTTATCGCACCTGCTTTGGTAGGAATGTGCTCGATGGAGCAACGCGCTATCGATATGAAAATGATTGCGTTAGACGGAACAAAAACCAAGTCGAAACTTGGTGCAAACGCTATTCTCGGCGTTTCGATGGCTACAGCAAAAGCGACTGCCGAATACTTGGGATTGCCGTTGTATCGCTACATTGGCGGAACAAACGCGTTCACTTTGCCCGTTCCGATGATGAACATTATCAACGGCGGTTCGCACTCGGATGCGCCGATTGCTTTCCAAGAATTTATGATTCGCCCTGTTGGTGCGGCTTCGTTCAAAGAAGGTTTGCGTTGCGGAGCGGAGGTTTTTCACGCATTGAAAAAAGTACTTCACGACCGCAATTTGAGTACGGCGGTTGGCGATGAAGGTGGTTTTGCACCAGCATTGGAAGGAACAGAGGATGCGTTGGATTCAATCCTAAAAGCTATCGAAATAGCAGGTTACAAACCCGGCGTTGATGTAACAATTGCGTTGGATTGTGCGGCTTCGGAATTCTACAAAGATGGAGTTTACAACTATGCTAAATTTGAACCAAACGGCGTAAAACGTACTTCGGCAGAACAAGCAGATTATTTGGCTGAATTGGCAGCGAAATATCCGATTGACTCTATCGAGGACGGAATGCACGAAGCAGATTGGGATGGTTGGAAAATGCTGACCGACAAAATCGGCGACAAGTGCCAATTAGTTGGCGATGACTTGTTTGTAACAAACGTTGAGTTCTTGAAAAAAGGCATCGAACTCGGTTGCGCAAACTCAATTCTTATCAAAGTAAACCAAATCGGCTCGTTGTCCGAAACGTTGGACACGATTGAAATGGCGCATCGCGCAGGTTACACTTCGGTAACTTCGCACCGTTCGGGCGAAACTGAGGATGCAACAATCGCCGATATTGCGGTTGCTACAAATTCGGGACAAATCAAAACAGGCTCGATGAGCCGTTCAGACCGTATGGCGAAATACAACCAACTACTTCGCATCGAGGAGGAATTGGGCGATTTGGCAGTTTACGGATACAAAAAAGTAAAATGATAACGTGATAAATGCGCTTCGCGCGATAAAAATGATAAGGGCTTACGCAAAAATTCTGCGTAAGCCTTTATCATTTCGTCGTTTTATCATTTTATCGGCTCGTTCGTTGGAAACTAAAAACTTTTTTGTATTTTTGCGTTCCACTAAAACATTAAAATTATGAAAGCAAATATTGTAAAATCCACTATAAGAAGCGGAATCATTTTGGGAGGTCTATTTTCGATTAATTTCTTATTGTCAATTCCTTCAAACGTAATTACAGGTCTTTTGACTTGGGTTATGATTGCAATTATCATTGTCGCTACGCTTCGGCTTTCGAGAGAATATCGCGACAAGGAACTCGAAGGTTTTATCAGTTACGGGAAGTCGTTAGGATTCATTTTACTTTCCTTTTTTTACGCTTCGCTTATTTCGGCGTTTGTAAAAATCATTTATTTCCAATTTATCAATCCTAATTATTTGATTGAAATCTACAACCAAACGATGCTGTTGATGGAACAGTTTGGTTTTCCGATTACTGCCGAATTTGAACGTAGTATGAACAGTTTGCTGAAACCTGTGCCTTATTCATTTTTTTCTATCATCGGAAATATGTTTTATGGACTTATTTTAGGTTTGATTATGGCTGCGTTTGTGAAAAAAGAGAAAAGTGTTTTTGAGGAATAAAAATGGACATTTCAGTAGTCATACCATTATATAATGAAGAGGAATCGCTTCCTGCTCTTTTCGAGTGGATAAATCGGGTGATGCACGAAAACGGCTTCACTTACGAAGTCGTTTTCATTGACGATGGCAGTTTCGATAATTCTTGGAAAATTATTGAACAGTTGAAAGCCGAAAATCCGAGCGTTGTTCAAGCGTTGAAATTTCGCCATAATTACGGAAAATCGCCTGCTTTGTATTGCGGTTTTCAGTTGGCGAAAGGCGATGTTGTTATCACGATGGATGCCGACTTGCAAGATAGTCCGGACGAAATCCCCGAATTGTATGCGATGATAAAAAACGAGGATTACGATTTGGTTTCGGGCTGGAAAAAGAAACGCCACGACTCGCGATTGACTAAAAATTTGCCCTCGAAACTTTACAATTCCGTTGCCCGAAAAGTTACGGGATTGAAACTTCACGATATGAATTGCGGTTTGAAAGCGTACCGAAACGAAGTGGTGAAAAACATTGAAGTTTACGGCGATATGCATCGTTACATTCCGTATTTGGCAAAAAATGCGGGTTACACCAAAATCGGCGAAAAAGTTGTAGAACATCGCAAACGGCAATTCGGCACAACAAAATTCGGAATGAACCGCTTTGTAAACGGTTATCTCGACTTGATGACTGCTTGGTTTCTCGCCAAATTCGGCAAAAAACCGATGCATCTTTTCGGCTCAATCGGCAGTTTGATGTTTGTAATCGGTTTCATTATGGTTGTGATTGTTGGAGTGAATAAGTTGATTTCACTTAATTTAGGAGCAGCATCGCCGTTGGTTACGAGCAGTCCGTATTTTTATATTGCGCTGACTGCAATGATAATCGGCACACAACTTTTTCTTGCAGGTTTTATCGCCGAAATCATCGCGCGAAATTCGTCTGAAAGGAATAAATATCAAGTGGAGAAAAAGTTGTAACGCGCGAAAGGGCGAAAGCACGAAGGCGCGAATTTGATAAAATGATAAAGCGATAAAATGATAAAGGCTTACGCATAACACACACAAAAGTATAAAAAAACGACTTGCTCGGAGAGCAAAATATGAATAACCACAGGTTTCAACCTGTGGAAAAGGCGCAAAATCTGAAATATAATATAAAATGACTTCAAAAAACACCATATTATCTCTTATGCGCACACACAAACCGCAGTTGGCTTCGTTTGGCGTCAATCGGATTGGTTTGTTCGGTTCGTATGTTCGCAACGAACAAAAACCGCAAAGCGACATCGATATTTTGGTTGATTTTGAGCCTGAAAAAGAAACCTTTGACAACCTGATGAATTTGTATAATTATTTGGAAAAATTGTTTGACAACAAAAAAATCGAAGTCGTTACCACCAACGGATTAAGTCCATATTTAGGAAAATATATACTAAACGAAGTGAATTATGTCTAAACAACCGATAGAATATTTGCGCCATATTTTGGATGAATGTCGATTTATACTTACTGCGACAGCAGGAATGACAAAAGACCAATTGCTTGAAAATGAAGTGATGAAGCGAGCGATAGTTCGCAGTTTGGAAATTATCGGCGAAGCCAGCAAGAAAATTTCTGCCGATGTCAAACTCAAATACGACACGATTAGTTGGAAAAATATGGCAGGAATGCGCGACCGATTAATTCACGATTATATGGGCATAAATTATTCGATTGTTTGGGATGTTGTACTCAACAAAATTCCCGAATTGGAAAAGCAAATAGCCGATGCCGTAAATAGTCAAGGAATTGATACAAAAAACTTCAAGTTCAACCGCGATGAAGCAAATGATTATGAATAAAAAAATTGACAAAAAACAAAGTCTGCTATTGTTAGTATTTATAATGATACTATTTGTTGTTAACTTGGCACGCGTTATGCAGTATCCTTTTGTTTTTCAGTTTTTCATTTTGGAAACACTTGCTTTCATTATTCCGGCATTAGTCATTAAAGATAAAAAATTGAAAATTATTGGAGTTATCTTTGTTGCAATGCTAATTGTTATTCGCACTGTTCCTTTTTTCATTGACAAAATCTGAAATCTGAAATCCAAAATCTGAAATTTCTTTATGTCCGAAACAATTTTACATTACATTTGGCAACACAAACTTTTTTCGGCTCACAATTTGAAAACAACTGACGGTGAGCCGATTGAAGTTATTAACATCGGACAGCACAATACCGATGCCGGTCCCGATTTTTTTAATGCCAAAGTGAAAATCGGCAATACGATTTGGGCAGGAAATGTGGAAATTCACAAAAATTCGTCGGATTGGAATAAGCACAATCATCAAAATAATGCGGCTTACAATTCGGTGATTTTACACATTGTAGAAAAAGCGGATATGGAAATTTTCCGCAAAAACGGAAAGAAAATTCCGCAACTCGAACTTGCCATTCCCGAACATATCGCACAAAATTACACGGAATTACTTGCCGAAAAAAATTGGATTGCTTGTGCCGATAAAATTGCCGAAATACCGCAAATTTTTATCGAAAATTGGAAAAACGCATTGCTTACCGAGCGTTTGGAACAAAAAACAAGTGCGATAAACGCATTGTTGAAAGAAAATAACAATCATTGGGAAGAATGTTTTTATATTGTGTTGGCGCGAAATTTCGGTTTCGGAACAAACAGTCAAACTTTTGAGGAGTTGGCTAAATCGCTTTCGTTGAGTATTTTGGCGAAACACAAAAACGATTTGTTCCAGTTGGAAGCCTTGCTTTTCGGACAAGCGGATTTATTGCCCGAAAAAACCGACAACGATTACACGAAAAATTTAATCAAAGAATATGCTTTTTTGTCGGCGAAATACGATTTGCAAAAAAAGCTGGATGTTTCGCGCTGGAAATTGCTTCGTTTGCGACCGGATAATTTTCCGCACGTTCGCATTGTGCAGTTTGCATCGTTGATACATTCGTCGAGCAAATTATTTTCAAAAATAATCGAAAAACCTGAAATTGAATACTTGCGAACGCTTTTTGCCTGCGAAGTTTCCGCTTATTGGCAAACGCATTACACATTTTCGGGCGAAAAAAGCACGAAACGCACAAAAAAACTCGGCAAGCAATCGGTTGATACGATTTTGATAAATACAATTGCGCCTTTTTTGTTTGCTTATGCCACACAAAAAGACAATGCCGATTTGAAAAACAAAGCCGTTGCACTGCTCGAAAAAATTCCTGCCGAACGAAATTCGGTTATTACAAATTGGAAAAATCTCGGAATAAATTGCGCTTCGGCTTACGATTCGCAGGCTTTATTGCAACTGAAAAAAATGTATTGTGATGAGAAAAAGTGTATTCGTTGTAGAATTGGGCATAAAGTTTTGACGGTAAAAAACACCCCTAAATCCCTTGAAGGGGGCTTTTGAAACACAAATAATGAAAGTCTGTAAAAAAGAAAATAAAAACAAAAAACCTCAGAAAGTTTGTAAGCCCCTTTAGGGG
>Ga0136643_10002426_pt1 | contig 24154 bp, 10 predicted proteins | sample TergutLab28metaG_FD_96883 | JGI IMG/M metagenome (GOLD analysis project Ga0136643, IMG submission 96883) | Labiotermes labralis P1 segment gut microbial communities from Petit-Saut dam, French Guiana - Lab288 P1 (version 3) (version 3) | ecosystem: Host-associated > Arthropoda: Insects >... | reverse complement strand
TAACTAATTTAAATGTAATTTTATGTTTGTCAACATGCCACACCGTACACATAAGTGTACTAATACTCTTTATGATTATGCCATAATTAATTATTAATACTTATGTTAGTTTACTCTATGAACTTAAAAAAAATTGGAAAGGTACTGACGAGTAAATCTGTTGGGACTGGGCCCTCGTCTTATGAAAAAATAATTTACCGGGCCGTGGTCTCACAGAGGTTGAGAAACACTGCTTTAAATGGCCCATATCCTTGGCCACTTCCTGCCCGCTTCTTTATCCCATCTAACTTAAATGACTCAGTGAGCCTGCTGCACCAACACTGTCACAGAGGACTCTTTACTGTCCATAGCCGCCTAAGTCAGTCTTCAGTCACAATGAAAATAACACTGGAACACCGTGTTTCTTTACAATACAGATGCTTCAATACTGCTCCTACAAGAAGTAACGGCAGTACCTCAGAAAAGGTTTTCAATACGAACCGGTACCAAATATGTGAAAAGGTTCTGAGCAACATGTTCCATTCTAGACACAAGAATATGCCAAACATACAAACTCAGGGGAAAAAAAAGAAAAAAAAAAGAGGGGGCTTAGTTTGGAGATAACCCCATGAAAATTGTTTGCTTGAGCTGCAGGGCAAAGAGGCGTGTCTACATCAACTGCATGAACCGCATCAGAACTGTCCCATTTACACCCATACAAGACATCCAAGGTTCACAAACTACAACACAGATCATAAAGCAGATGGAAATTTTGTTAAGTCGTGCCATCATGTGAAGCATGATGGAGATATATTCCCCACATTCACTCTGTTTAGTGACACAGCTCAGCTTCATCTCTGAGGAAACAGGAACTCTCAGATTATCAGGTTTACATGTTGCTCCATGAAGTGCCATAAAACAATGTTATGGTCAGTGTGTAGTGACCTATGACAGCCATTATGATTATTGGGTCTTTTTAAACAATAAATTCACGCTGTTATGTTACATCCATTCTGGTAAACTTAACACCTTTCCAAATACAAGACAACCTACACCTTTCCTTCAGCCAGACAATGGAACAGCCCACAGTGTTTTTTAATCTACTGGTTACATTTTTAATTCAACTGCTTTTCATACCATCATAGAACAAAACATCACTCTAAATTCTTTACTTCTAATCATCTTCAGTGCAAGGATTATTTTTTCACATAACACCCTTCAACATGTTCCACAAGTAAAATTCACATTAGGATTACATGGCGCATTTTTTTTGAAACCATAAATTCGCACTGATTTCTGACACTATATGCTATGACAGTATTGTGTTACTTAAATTGTATGCACTGTTTACATTATGTATTTGGTGACACAAAGAGCAGAGGATTTTGGCCTCCATATATGCCACATCTGAATTCATGTGACTTTTACTGGCACAGCAAAGTAAAAGATTAAGGGTATCATAATAATCCCTACACTAAAAAAGATCTGGAATTAAAAAAAAATCAAAATAAAGTGTTCTCAATTTCACCAGTAGAGCTTCAAAATGTAGTAAATGTGTTTGTTACATGTGACATGTGCCAGTAAACTGAAGGAAACCACCTCCAGCACCCATAAAACCTATTATTGCCTGCAATTTATAAAAGTAAAAGTAGTGAACCCTTTCCCATGGCAAATTTAAATAATGGCAAGCCCTGCCTACCATCAAACAAAATGGTCTGCGCAGTGACAAACTACAAGGGCCAAAATAAACTAACAAAGCTGCAGTACAACATGCCATAGAAATGTCTACTTCTTTGAATGAAAACTTCAGTACTGATCTATACAACAAAATAACCACAAAATATGGTACCTTAAACTGACCTCTACAGTAACTGAAGAATAAACATTTTCATAATACCATAATTACTCAGTCACACAGTATTTTACAAGATACCTAAATTTGTATTTCTGTAACACACATACACTGTCAATATGGTGACAATTCCAGATGGGGAGGAAGAAGGAAAAATGACACAAATCCCCTATGTAAACAAGGAAACTGGCGAAAAAATTCACAACACACGTGGATTATGGACAGCTTCAATCAACAATGGCCTTGTGGAGTTACAGCACTGTCTGAATAAGGTAATGTTGATGTGGTAGTAATTTTAACACAAAATTAATTTAGTTTGGTGTACCAAAGTTCATGGTGCTATTCTACGTGTCACTTTGAATAAAAACCGGTATTTTAACATACGCCAGATTATCAATTGTTCTGTTGCTACAAGTATTTTAATGTATGTACATAGTCATAATCAAAAATGGTAGCATACACGTTTTACCTTACCAAAGACATAAAAATAAAGGTGTGTCAGATCGCACCACAGAGGAGATACCCATTAATTCTTAACCTTCTGTTGAACATGTGTCCATTAGCACCAAAAACCAAAAGCAGTAATTAAGTCTTACCCTACTGCATGTACATAAAAGTAAAATTATGTCAGATAATAACACATAAGAAAGACATAAAACTGAGCTATGTTACCAAGTTAGTTATGTGTTACAAGGTCAACAAAACTCATACTCACTGACTACTACTTGTGGGGGGAACATTAAGAAATGGCCTAATGGCAACATTCAGAGACACACAAACCTAATGCAATGAACAGAAGAATCCAATGACCATGTTTTGTGTGTATGTGTATTGTAACTTAACTATATAAATTAAAACAACTAACTCAGTTACATAACCAAAAACTGATGTAATCCTTATGTGGTATTATCTAACATAAGATTTTTCTGATATACATACAGAAGGCAAGGTATCACTACTGCTTTTATTTTGTTGTTATCAGACCCATGTTGTACTACATGTTAAGAATTAATGGATACCTTTCTTTCATGGTGTTATTTGACAAGTAAATTTACATTTATTTGTAACACGTAATAAAACACGTGTATTATCATTGCCGAGCCTCTTAAATGGTGAGTGTAACTTCCACTCAAGGAATATCACATGTTGGAATCCCTAAAGTTAGCAAAACTTGTATAGCACCAGATTATAATTCAGGTAACATACAGTAGTTTATTTTCCAGAATATTCAATTAAGTGTTGTCACTGTTTAACTGCAATTATCACATCTGTACTTATTTGGGTTTGTTACTTTACTTCCTTAGCTTAAATTGTTAGAAAGATGTCACTGGTTTCACTCTTTGTACTTAGTATGTTCCTGGGTGCACCTAACAGTGACAAACTTTGAATATACTACTTTTTTTATTTGCATGCTGTTATGTCAAAAATGGAACCAAAGTCTTTCCTTTCTTGTTAAAATACAGGCCCCTAAACAGCATGTGTTAGAATATGTACCTATTAAATTGATATAAAATAGCAATTAAACAGTCTAATAACTTCAGTTTGCATCTCATTGAGATATGAGCTACAGACTGTACACTATTTTACAATTTTCAGTTACAGACATATACATACATTAAAATGCTCATAGCAACATAACAATCAATCAGACATCAGTTGATTAATATTGTTTTACTCAAAATGACTCAAAAAATACAATCCTGAAGTTTGGTGCACCTTACGCAGAACATACTGCATAATGGCTGCACTTCATTTTTTAACAGAATGATTCTTCCACCAAAGAGGTTTCCAAATTATATAAAACTATAATTAAAATACAGAAAAGTTTCTTAAAACTGATTCTTCCACTTATCAAAAGTTCAATATGCACACTTAAGGGACAAAACACAGTCCTTGTACTTTAATCTTAATTATACACATTCATAAAACACCCACTCAAAACATAATATTATATAATGTGTTACCTTTATCATTTAATCTTACCTTTAGACAGTCCCATAATTTAGAAAGAATTTAAAAACTGAAATTCCTAATACAGCGTACTTATATGCCCACAGCGTCATATTTCAGATTCAGATGGGCCCATTACAGTGTGACACCGTATGTATGCAACACATCATACTACCAGCTATGTTTTATGTAACAGTCTGCTGACAGAACGCAGAATATGCCAATGCACTAGTAAGAATAGCAACAACACTTATTACCCTTACAGAATTTAAATATTTATGAATCTTCATTCAACACCACCACAATGTACAACTGATTTTACAGACAAGATTGGTCAAGGAGTCATGTAAACACTCTGACACACACTAATTAATCAGAGGATAACTCCAGATTAATATACAGGATTTCATCATATAACACGAAAGCTGCAGCAAGGGGTGCTCTCAATGTGACAAGAATGACTGGCCGCACCTTCTTTCAGACACAATAGATTCAAGATATAATGGACACATTTTCCCACCACATTTTTTAAATTTTTAGAGATATGAGAATGAGTACACATTCTTTGGCTGCCTTACATAATATATTTCCAGACTAAGTAATTAATTACTTGTCCTCTGTGCCCCTGCCCATTCACCCAATCTGATGCGATATGACTGCTGAATGTGGGGATGCTTCAAAGGCAGTGTTTATAACAACCACACACACACACAACATGTGTGTATGCATGATGACTAAAGAAATCAGCTGATTCGCAGTGTTAGTCAATGGTTGTTAATAATGTGCTCACCAAGAGTCCAGCACAGCTGAGGGTTGCAAGTCATTGTCAACAGTGCTATAACAAGTGGCAAGTTACTTTATATGATACAGATTGTTTGTGCACATTGTGTGTATAAGATAGGTGTACACCCAGACATTTTCATGGGGGTGTGGAGGGCCTGACCCTGAGGCAATATATAGTCTGCTTGATTTTAAAAACTATGTTATAAAAATCATTTCATAAATATAACTGTCACATAACACTGCGTGGAAATGCACTGACAATATATATATATATACACACACACACACACAAATATAAACACATGTTCCATGGCTAACCTAATTTAAACCACAAGGTCTGTTTTTGGTTTTTTTACAGTTAATATCAGACTTATTAATTCTTTTATTTTATTTTTCAAAATTCCAATGTACCTGTCATCAGATTACTTCAGTGGCCATTAAACTGACGGGCAGATCACACAAAAGTCTGTCACCACAGCGTCTCCAAAATCTGTGTGTTTTTTAAAATTAAATTGGGGGGGGGGGGGTAGGGAGGCTGCACTGCCCACCTGGAGTTGGTAGATTCTATGAACGGAACCCCAACATTGTTATTTCTTGAACCAAAGCAATACTCCAAATATATGCACTCATCAGAGTACTGTCAACCAAACTGCAGTCCACTGCATTTTGTACCTTCCAGTATAAAGTTCTTGAGCATTACACTTAAATGTGTGCCCCTTGGGTAGTACAGAGCACATCAAGTGAATTTCTGTTCTTGCAGGCATCAATACATCTGTTGTCACACTGCTGATTTGTGATTTTAGTACACAAAGTGTCAATGTACAGTACACTCAGATTTTCACAATACACCCCAAAAAACAATGTCCAATAGGATTAATGTCCAGATGATTGTGGATGCCAAGGATTGACATGTTCTATCCAAACTACTACCGTGGAAAGGCCGCTTCCAGAGTTCAGTCTGGTGGGACACCATCTTCTTGGAAGACAATTAATGGCTACTCTTCCTCAACATACAACCCAAGCATGCCCAGTTAAAGGACTGCTCTCTTCTCACATGTGGCAAGCCACAGCCTAAGAGAAATGTACCAATGCTTCACAGCACTGTGCTGTGTCCATCATCACGGTTATCTACCTAAGTGCCACATCCCAGATAACAGCAGTTTTCATAGACACCAACATGAGAACATCAAAACTGACACACTTGGTCAGACTTGTACACATATGGCATCTACTGCAAAAGAGGAAACAGCCAATAACTGGGTGGAGGATTAATCCACACAACATGTTATTCTTGAGGTTGCCTTGAGTATGCTCAAACAATTGCATGTGGGTTCTCCGCCCATCAGTTTGTACACATAGCACGGTAATTTCCAGTACAACAGAAATCCACTGTGTCTAGAAAATATGCACACAAAGAAGCTGTTGTCTTCAACAATATATTTCAAAACAGCACTAACAAAAACTACACACCGAGGGAGGTTATCTGGCATGTGACTGCACCATTTACACTTCATATGTATACAGCACTAAATGTTTACACAATGCTATAAAAGGTAAGTTCAATTCATGTGAAGCTTGATACATGGTCTTCTTGGGGAAAAATAGGCAAAACAATCGCACCACCCACTATTTCTTCTGAGACTAAAGTACACATGACTCCTTTCCTCTGTCACAAGAAACTTCTTATGCAATAGTTGATTTTACGGCTGGATTTGTGACACACACACAGCACTAATGTCTCTACAATGCTATCACTGATTCCACAAGCCACACAAGACAGCCTTTTCCAGTAGCACTGCTCTTCGAGGTTGTGACTAAATGTATCAATACCACATCACTCAGTGTTTCTCACACAACACACAGCTTTTTCTTGCAAAACTACCAGTATGTATTGTCAGTGACCACAAAACCACATGATTCACAATACTTGGTATAGGGTGGAAAAGAACATTATACCTGGAGGTACAAAATGTTACAAACTGCATCACTTTATCTTCAGTGATTTGGTTTATATTATATTCTGTAATAGAAGAGACACATTAGAAACACAATTCTGTTTCTGCCATCATTGCTTCTCCTGCACTGTACAATTCAGGCCACATTACAGAATGGTTACCGACACAAGACAGTCAATGAAACTGAGTCACTGTTGCCCACATATACAAACAGAAATTTAATCCATAAAGGTTAGTCCTTGAGGTTTCAAATTTGTGACATAAACTCAAGTGACACTTGGTATTATACACATACACCAATTCAGACTATATTCCAGCAAGGCTAGATTTTTGTATTACTTTAGTTACATCCTAACCACTTAAAGAATCATACATGGCAACCAAAGATGTCACTGACAGTACACAAGGTGGCAACCCATATTCAACTTTATATCTATCACATCGAATGTGAACTGCACAGCACACATAAAAACATAATATACATACATAAACGCATTCACACCTAAATGATGTACTTCTATTTCAAGGTGATTGTGAATGAAGTACTATACACTCTTTTGCATTACACATAAAATAAATGTTGGCACTATTCTGGATTAGTTCTTAAAACAACAAAACTTTGATTGGGCCATTAATGGGCAAACAACAAATCAAACCACAGAGCTTTTTAAACAGGTACCAGCAATATGTGTTGGAGAGAACTTGGAGCATTTCCTTGGCGTGTTGTATTAGGTAACAGTTACTAAAACGTGTATAAGCTCTTGGCTTTGTCGACTGTACTGTTATTTCAAAACCCTGCAGGCCAAGATGGTATAAGCAGCATCATTAGAGTTTCAATACGAAGCAATCTATTCTGACATTTGCAGTTTGCACAAGAAACAAACATTTTACCCTCAATTAAGATCTGTTCAAGAGCAATGTGTGCTAGATTCTACAAATAAAGTAGTGATAAGGAAGGGTTCAAAAACTCCTTAGAAGCATATGAAACACATTTTCAACAAAAGTCATGTGTAAATGTCCACATCACTGACTGCCATGTCAAAATCCAATGTAACCACTTACAATGTATGTAAGTTTCTATATGAACACATCGTTATCAGTTATGACGGAAAACATTTTCCCATAAAAACTTACGTTTTGGTTTCTGTTTCTCCATTAGCATCAATTGTTCATGCTTATGCCAAGCATCAGGACGTTTGGCTTGCACCACCACGGAGCTGTCCATTGCCCGTGTGGCCACTGGAGACACCTCCGCATTCAAGAGCACCATCGAACCATGAGGAACGCTGCCACCAAACTGCAGGTCCGGCTCCAGAATTACAGTCAGAAAGTTTTCAACTCACAACCAGAACTACAGACACTAAGGCCTTAAAAGCACAAATTCTTCCACTACCAATGCCTATGAGTGCTCTGTGTTAACACTTCCTTACAATGGCCCTTCTTTCAGTATTTCCTGCAGGACTGTTTGCACATCAAAACATAAGACAAGCAACACTATAATTTTAAGAGGTAAGAATAACCGCACTAACCTTCAAATTAAATTCATAAAATTACTTTATGCAGCAAAAAACTGCACATGATTATTACTGCCAGCTCCATAAAAAATGTAAACAAACCAACATGGGAGCAGTCACTTGACACAACTCACTTGATGAGGGTACGCCTACGTAATCATTCTCAATGTTAAGTTATTGTAGGCAATCGATTACACATAACTTAATGGTTTTCACTTGAACGCTTGCCTTTATCCTATATAAGGACGGCTTCAGTTTGTCGTAACGACCAAAACAACAAAGCAATGCATAGTCACAGCAAAAGTCGTCCTACAGAATGTCAAAAAAAAACAGCCATTCCCTTCGAAAACGTCATTAAAGGCAAGTTTACCTAATATAGGTACAATCCCAGTTCTTGATTAATCTTTCAAGAATAAAAACTCTTCAATCAGCGCATTCCATGGTAAAACGATTAACGGTTTCATCGGTCACGATCCTCAACACCCCATCTGCTGTACTCACACCCCCTCCCCCCGCCGACGAAGCTATAATGGACTCGCCCACTCGGGTCAAAAGCACGGGAAGCAAAATAACAACACAACTGCCGCCCGAGAAAACTAAATACGGTGTGATAACTCTCTACACTCAGTTTTGCTCTTTTGGAATTTAACAGCATCCTCACTAACAGTGGGTTTGCTTGAAATTAATCAAACTAAACATTCACTTCACTTGAGCTAATACAGATTGCAGGTGCCAATACGAGGTTTCCCGAACCATGTATGACACCATTTCCAGCACAATTACGTAGTTACAACAGAGATATGCGTACATCATGATGTCCCCGGCTCAGGCAATCTTCAGTGTCGTAATCTAGTTGAACATATCATTCACTGATCCAAAACACAAGTCACAAACATCAAAGCACGCCCCATAACACTGGTATGTTCAAACATGGCAGACACTGCACTAAACTGGCGTGGTCGCGCACTACGGTGAATCAAGTCCCGTGATTCCCTCGCACTGAAGCAAGAAAGCGCAGATAACTACGAACTGCTAGACGATTCCGGTTACAAAAGAAATGGTCAACACTACATTTAATATCTCGGAAATAAGTTGTGATCTGATTCTTAATGCATAAAAGTACCTCTAAAACACAGATATGACACGTACACTACTCAATATACAAAATTTATTGACTAGGCGAGGCGTGTCTTTTAGCAACATACTGGCGTTGATTGATGTGTCTGATGTGTCTCTACGGCAACGAAACTATCTTGCTTCCACGTTCCCCATTGGCTTCTTTCGCCTTGTGACATCACGACTGGAAACATACTGCCAATGAAAGTACAGTTTACATTTAAATTCACGACGAAGTACCACTAAAGGGAAAATGCGTCATGTCCTTCTATTGGGTGAATGAACGCCGAAACTATCACGTCGCGATGTGTGGAAACAATCACCTTGATTGGCTGAAAATGCATATTTTCAACCAATCGAAATAAAGGCGCCATTTAAATTCCTTTCTTGAGGGAAATGGAAGTAAAGACCAGCAGGATATGACGTCAACATGCATCAACATGGATGTAGACATAGAATAAACCGCACTCAGTAAGGATATAGTGGTATACATACGAACGTCTCAACTTTATATCTAATCCACCATTTTACTGGAGGAAACAATCTCATTTCGAGGGAGGTGAGACATGACCATTTCATTCCATGCGCAAAGATCCCTTGCCACACAAATCCATGTCCCCCCCTGCGCATGGGAACAGCGACAACTATCTATGACGTCACGATTTTAGTGACTGGCGAGATTAAGTAAATGACTAGTTTTCGTCGTCATCTGCAGGTCTTGTGGTATTAAGAGTTACGTGTACGCACAACGAAAGACAATACGGTTACGTGCCAGAGCGTCATAATTAGTAGCAACTGTGAATCTCCAGCTTAATATCACCGATGGTAAAAATGATGCTGCAGCGGAAGTACTTCCAATTTACACACTTCGTCCCGTCTCGTAAACGTCCTTGCCATAGCACATGCAGATACGACGAGCGAAGTTGGTGCAGGAGGAGCTACAGCCATCTATTGGCCAAAATACGAGTTACAATTTATTCACTGGAAGTCGACCACCCACGAAACATGACGGCGTATTACGCATAGGGGTGGGGATGGCTAGCGAGAGCGTACAAGAATTATACCGTCTGCTTCTACTAGGGCAGAAACTGGAACGATCCGTTTTTCTTGACAGTGCAGAATACCAGTTTCTTTGAGTACCGGAAATATTTGAACCACCCACTTCCTTCACCGGACTACATGTTAACACTCTTATAATGTCCCCTGTAATTACAAAAAAAAAAAAACCTTCCGTATGAGAAAATAAAGTTCATTCTAATGAATTCAATACATAGGGGTGGATAGTTACAACAGTTTCCAACGTCCAGACAATGGTGGGACAACAGTGCTACCACTTGTAGATTTGGCGGTCACCTCTTAGCGATTGCGCAATGATGTAAGCAACCGGCATCCGCCTACTAAATAGAGGCTGAACGCAAAATGTACGGCCAAACTTAAAGGAGGTGACTCTTCACCCCAATACAAGAAAAAATATAGGCCTTCTGAGAAGCATAGTTTCCGAGTAATGGCCTCCTGAAAAAAAAAATTATCCAAGTGTCCCACCTAGAGTTTCTATGCAGGCATCGAAGTAGACAGACTTCTGGCACCCTCCCTTCTTCCACCACTTCTGACAGAAGCTGTTTACCACGGTTTACGTCCATAGCTGTCGCAAAGTGTGGATCGGCAGGATAGAATTCATTTATGGTTCAAGAATGATGGTGCTCCACCAAATTTTCATCTTGCAGTTCGGGAATTCTTGAACGTATTTCCAGAACAATGGATAAGAGAAAGTGAACTATCAGCTTGCCCTGCTCCTTCCCCTGTTTAAAATCTCTTAGATTCGAATCTCTGGGGATACCTGAAGTCTACTGTTTACGCTACAGAAGTCGGTGACGTCCAGGACTTGCAACAACAAACACGCAGTGGATTTCAGATGATTCAGAAGACGCCTGGAATATTCCAGAGAAGAATGCAATTATTATCCAGACGTACCAAGTCCTGTTTGAAGCTCATGATGGACATTTTGAGCATATTTTCTTTAATTGTCAGGAAGCCGTAACTCAGAAAATATGTTTCAGGAGGTCTGTGTTCATTAATTTTCTTTTCTTGTACTGCGCTGTAGATTAACTTTATGTAGGTTTGGCAGTGCATTTTTCATTCATCTTATATATGTACTGTGTGCTTATGTGTATGTGTGATGCACATGCATTTATATGTGGTGTCTCTTAAGTCTGAAACCGTAGAGTGAAATAAGTTATCTGGATGCAGTCTGTTAAGTTCTTAGCGACCTCCCTATGATTCTTAAAAAATGATGTTCCATAATGTTCACTTTTGACTAAATTAAAATCTCACATTTGTTTTTACAAAAGAATATTGTTTGAAACGTGGTTGAATGGCAGCAAGAAGGCCAGTAAGGAAAAAAAATAACGCTTCGATTACACACACCTGTGACACCATTCTTGCTCTAATTGCTTGTTGAATACCTCGTCTGTTATTGTATATCAATCATAATGGTGAATACATTGAACACAGTCTGTGAATACAAGCTTTTGCCATCATTTTCCTTAATGGTTGCTTACTTACGGAACATACTATGTGTGTGAACGTATGTTATGTAAGAATGTATGAATGTAAGTACGTACGTATGTACGTGTGTATTTATTTATACAGAGTATGTCACAATAATTTTTACCAAGTATCAGAGGGGTCAAGGGGGAGCAATTACAGGTGAAGAACATGTGGTCGGAAGCGTCCCCTTCGTACGGAAATCGGCGTCGGAAATGCGGCTGGGAAAGTAGGCAACCCGCAATGTGATTCGAGCACGGTGGTTCCCCTCCATTTTACGCATGCTGTGAGAAATCATCCGGACACAGCATTTTGTGATCACTAGGTTTGTAGCGGGTGGGGTGTAATCGTCGCTTGTCCACCGCGATCCCCTGACCAGGCCACGCTTGACTTAGTTTGGGTCACCTCAAGAGTCTCATTTATGAAACCCCTGTGGAACAGAAAAGGATTTGGTAGCTAGAATTCTAGCAAACCTTGGAACTATCAAGAACACACCAGAGATCTTTCAGAGGACGCGCCAGAACACTGTGCGTCTGCATTGCCAGCAATGAAGTCAGTAGTTGCCACTTCGAAGAGTTCTTGTGAATAAATCGAAAATAATACCATTAACAATACTACTCACAATGCACCAAAAAAAACTGTTAAAAAGCCCAAAAGAAAACCAAAAAAAATGCTGATATCGAAGTCAACACTCGCGGGTTGCCTGCTTCACACCTCATATTATATTATATTATATTATATTATATTATATTATATTATATTATATTATATTATATATGAATTTGTGGAGTCATAAAATGAACGTTAACCTACAGCCGAACGCTTTGTAACCTGAATTTAAATTTGAGTTACATATGCAGACCATGCCGATCTGGGTGGAGTTATCACTGATGTACTGCAAAGAGACAACACTTTTTCTTCTATGTTCTTTCTTATTTTACTTTTACTCACCGCCCTTCACTGTTTCAGACGGTGTACCTGTCTTTATACTCCACGGCTCAAGTCTATTCAAGTGATGCTGAGGACCTGCCTCTCAGACTCAAGTCGGGGAGCATGGCAGCAGCCTTAAAGATTCGTCTGGTTCACATGGTCCAGTGGCGGACTCTCACGAGCGCTTTACTAATCATTTTGGTTCCAATAATATGAAAAATTTCTTCAGCAGCCGAGCCAAAATTAACATCGCAAAGAGGACGTCGCTCTATGGAGCTATATAGCGAATTGTTGGCGTGAATGAATTAATGATGATCAGAGGCCGGCTTATGTGGCACACATGGAACATACAAGGAAGGCTTACAGAGTCTCTTATTCGTAAAAGGGAAAATATTATTTAAATGAGCCTCTAAGAATTTTCATGGAGACTGTAAAGTGGATTTGTCTGGCTCAGGATAGGGGAGAGTGATGGGCTGTTGTTAGTAAGTTAATAAACCTTTGGATTCTATAAAATGGGGCAAATTTCCTGACCAGCTGAGAAAACATTAGGTTCTTCAGAAGGACTTTGCTCCGTGGAGTTGGTTAATTTAGTATGTACTTCAGTTCGTTCGGGTGGCTGCAGCCACCCGAACGAACTGATTTATAATGACCATTTTACCTAACTATTTTAATAATTATAACTTTAGCAAAGCACAACAGTAAGCTCCCTGATGATGACTGTTAAACCGAAACATGTTTTATGTAAATTTTAATGTAAGTTTTAACAATATTTTCTAGAGCAGTCTAGTTTTGCATTCAGTTGTAACTATTTTAGTAATTATAACTTTAGCAAAGCACAACAGTAAGCTCCCTGATGATGATTGTTAAACCGAAACATGTTTTATGTAAATTTTAATGTAAGTTTTAACAATATTTTCTAGATCAATCTAGTTGTGCGTTCAGTTGGATAAATAAAAGACGTGGTCTTGAAATACATTAAGAAGTTTGTATTGACTAACTATTTAGTTATGTATTATTTGGAGTCCTGATTCATGAAAATACTTATCCAATGTTCATTATAAACAACAAAGAAAACTTTAAGAGATAAACTGTTGTGTCCGGGGTACAGATGCGTCTTTAACAACCTCTTCTCTCATACGGAAAAGATAATCAACATATTTGATTTAAATTTGACATGGGAGTTTTAAAGTGAAATAGGAATAGCTTAGGAATTTCACACTGCTTCTTACTGGCCCACAATCAAACAGTTTTACACAACACATATGGAACGCTCTCACTGTTTATAAAGTATATCATCATGTGCAAAACATATATTAAATAAACTATACAACTATTACGATATTTTTTAATTTAAACACTGCCGTTAAATTTTCATGTTTTGTATGACCATACATTTTAGCACATCTAATGTTAAGTATGTCGCTCAATAATATATTCGTAGTTTCAATAAATAAATAGCAGGCAAACCTAATGAGCGAGCAGTACTGAAGCTTTAATTCAGTGGTGTTTCTTGATCCGGAGGCCACATCAAACGGAAGTTTTCACAATGTTGTTATAGTACCGTTCGACTAGACCTAATTACCGGATCAGGATTCGCCACTGCTAGAATTTTATGCATGAGTTACTCGGTTCGTTTCTAGATGAGACTACCAGCTGCCCTCTGTAAGGACTGTCTTAATTTTTTTTCAAAATTGTATGCTGATATCGAAATTGAACCTTGCAACAAACATGAACCTCCTTCTTACATTATACCGTCCAGCCACTCATAACCGTCTTCTCTCTCATTCTTACCTATCGACCTGTAACATAATCAGGATGTTAAATAAGCGTATTTACTGCCTACCAATCAATAAATCCTCTGAAGTCTGAATTTACCCCGAATTATATTAAAAATTTCATTTGGCGCAACCTGCAAACACAAACCGCCTCGGTAACAGAAACCAGTCACTTAACTCTGTACAGGAAAATAATCGTTGATTGTTCTGATAATCATACAAAGGACATAAATAAAAAAAAATATTATTTATTTGTCACAGTTGGTGATACACAAAGTAAACACCAGGCTATAAAGAGTCAATGACACTATCAAGAAGAATAACGCAAGAGTTGAACACAACCAGTCTGAAAACGTGTATTGGAATAGGCCTACACATATTGGTAGTACTCTTGTTTGAACGATGGAGTGAAAAAACTGAGGGGGGAACTGAATGATGTCGAACAATTCAAATCCAACATACGCCACAAGCAAATTCATCTAGGGATCTGTGTCATAGCCGGAAGACCGCAGGATGTCCCGTGAGCTTTTTAATGACAGAAATATTATCAGCAGCGTTACTACTAAGGTGTGACCATGCAGTCAAAACTGATCTCAGTTCCCATGTTAATTCAGTGTCACTCAGCATGCCGCACGGCCTTCAGCGGAGGCCTGTGATTAAAATTTAAGGGTTTGCTTTGTAAGGTGAAATCAGTGTAGTCTCGAAGAACCCGCCGTTTGTGGTTCCAACAGAACAACTGAAATAGCACACCTGTTTAAGTCAAACTTACACCTATCGACTGCACTAAGGTGACAATAATTAAGAACGCTATTCAAGTACTGGAATGTGCACTATTTCCCGGACAGATCTATATGCTTCTCAGAAGCTGATGTAGGCAAGATAGGAGTTATAACTTTTTGAAACACCTACAAAATATTAGTAATTACAAATACTTCAAGTGGGCCGCGATAGCTCAGTCGATATAGCGACTCGCTACAGGCTTGACGGTCCGTGGATCGAATCCCGGGGGGGGGGAGAGATTTTCCCCACAAGTCCAGACCAGCCCTGGGGCCTTTCCAAGCCTCCTGTACAATGAGTATCGGGTCCTTCCCGTGGTTAAAACGGCCGGGACGTGGCGTTGACCACCCACCCCATCTAGCGTTGAGATTAAAGAAAGAGTAGAGATATTCCTCTACTCCCCTTATGGGCCTTCGTGGTCTGTTCTAGGGTGGAATTTACAAATATTTCAATAACGTGGAAAAATACTGTCTCCACTGGACATATTTTGTAAATCTTACGCGCAAATGACAAATATTAAAGAAGTTTTCAACCAGCAAACTGCACATATTAAAAACAGAAAACATTCCTACATGTTTCTGCCGTCGTCTTTAGCCATTACCAGGGGGTAGAAACATTTAAAGACGTATACAACATTATTATACAGCTTTGTCTTTTTCAGTTGTTACAATATAGAATGTCAGCAAAATATTAAAATATGTGTGTACAGTGTTATATACAAATCATTTTAAAATTATTACGTTGCAAGACAGTTTCTGAAATCATCTCTATCCAAACACCTTGGGAGAGTAAAATATCTTCGGAAAATAAACGGATGGTAAATCCTGAGCATTGCCACTCTATGTTTACACCATGCAGGATCACACTGTGTTCAGAATATGTATTGTTCATGGTAGGCCTACTAACGTATTTGATAAGATTCTTATAAAAGTTACCCTTCCAACTTCCCTTTCTTCAATCTGGCAGTTTTCCAAGCCGTTGCCAGAAAAAATCCAGCTTTTAGCTTTGTTTCCTTTATATTCTATGCCCATTATCCATATTCTTATATTGACCTAGTCGAATTATTTTTTCTGTACCTCACCAGTATATAGTAGCGTGTACGTATGTTTCATAAGAAGCTAATAATCACTTAGTTACTCACGAAAGTATCCATTTTTAAGCAACTATAATTTTAATAGCGGGTTTCACAAAAATCCGCCCACCTCGAATTCTTTCCCAAGGCAAACGCATTCATTCTACACGCTTCTATTCCATTTAGTTAAAATACATTTTAATATTATCCTATCTTCTACGCCTAAGTCTTCTGTTTCCACTTTTTCGACCAAACGTTTGTTAAGTAATTTTCAATTTCTCCAGTGCCTGTTACATCCCCCGCTCAACTCATCCCTCTCCATTGTAATGTGAGGCGCAGACTACAAATTATGAAGTTCCCAATTGTGTCACTTTCCCAGATTTACCTGTTAACTTCTCCCTCCTACTTCACAATATTTTCCTTCGTACCTTTTTTTTTTTAATTCAGAATCTGTATTCTTCCCCTGATACGTAAACGAACGCATAATCACCTAGACTCCCACTCGAGATCGGATGTTTTCCCCAGACATCCCAGGCCAGTGCTGAAATATATAAAAAACCCCGCTGCACATAAATCATAGCAAGTCTCATTTTGTGCTATACAAACATAACATTTTATATACTTCGAAAGTACAATGCGCCGGTAACAAACTAATCATCTGTGGCAATAATTATCCAACAAGATGCAACAATATACACTTTATTTATATCTGTAAACTGCTCTACGTGTTTCGGGTGCTATCCCCACGCATCATAAGGAGCTCATATCACTGTGTCTACAGTATCTGTCATTAATGAGACCGTTACTGCTACCTGCCGTGAACGTGGCTGGTAGCAGTAACGGTCTCATTAATGCCAGATACTGTAGATACAGTGATATGAGCTCCTGATGAAGGGTGGAGATACCACCTGTAACATGTAGAGCAGTTTACAGATATAAATAAACTGTATATTGTCGCATCTTGTTGGATAACTACTGCCACATATTACACGATGCAGGGACCTTTAAACATAAAAAACAAATCGTCCTAAAGCACTTCTAGTTTCTGTAGGTAAGGTAAGGGACTACCGGTATTGGGTGTCATTACGACACGAATTTCTTTGTATGTTTTCAAGCCTTCGACACTCGTCAATATTGTTATAAATAAGTAATAACGTTCAATAAAACAAACCTTCCGATTCGAACGAAAAGGAAATGTCAGAGGTGGCGCAGCACTATCACTCCGCAACCAGCCTGGCATGCTGAACTTCACCTACAGCTGAGTACTGACAATACATTATCCCTACTAGTCGCTGTATTAATGCTACTCGGTCTGTCTACTTACACGTAATTTTTTACACTTGTGCTATGGGAATGTCTGTTAGTCTGGTCTGTCTGCCTGTTCATACTCGAGGTGAGATTCATGTGAGTATGATAGACGCCAATGACGAGCTCTCGTCAACTTAGTTAAGAACGTTCTGCTTTTAAAGAGGCGGCGAATTTCTTGACTGAATTAACAACTGTTACTGTCCGTTGTAATTACCATGGTACAGAAGTTTAAGGAATGGCGATTCGCAGCCACGTTGTCTTCCTGCCATAGTTTTGAATAATGCGAGGGAGGGGAAAACCTAGATCGCGCCGTAGTATGCCGTCGGACGATGGACATTTCGGTACTACCGTAGGTATTGGTATTGCGACCTAACATAAAAACCTTAAAAAATGCTACTTCCATGCAACAGACTAGGGCCTTTGAGGTTTACGCAGAAGTGGAGCTGGGCATTCCGTTCTGCTGAGATACGACGCTGCGTCCAGGGCTATTCGGTACAGACGTTTCGAGGCAAAGTAGGTGAAGCCACACATCTGTACAGGAACTCTGAGCGAACAGTCTCGGGCCTACAGTCGAATTCGAGACCCCTGATACATATCTTTCAACCACTACACGTCGGAACGACCTGCTTCTACAAATTAACGCGACGGAATGCAGGCATCAATCTGCACTATTTCACGCAGTCCACATAAATTGGCTCAACAAATCCCTATAAGCCGAAATTAATTACCACATGAGTGAAAATATGTAATCCAGTGGCGTACACTGTTCTTTAGTTGCTTTCATTCTGATTTTGCACCTCTTTTTCATTTGTATCCTTTACTTCACGTATATTCTTGCAAAGGTAATTATATTCCAATTATTATATTCCTAATGCATTATATATTTTTCATAGGTCCTTCAAAAAACTTTCAAACTACACGCTGCATACTTTACATTCTCTGAACCATGTGTCGAGATACACGCACACACACACACACATACACTTGAGAATAACCAACGAGATGCACAATTGTTCTCATTAATTTACTCCAAATAAACTATTCTCTATATTTTTTTACTTTTGCTGATCGTGCATCTCAGTATATTTATCTCAGTATTTAACCAACTTGATGCACAAAAGTTGTTTCACAATAAGTTTTTTTTTATGCCTCTACATGTTTCGAGTACATGTACTGAGATAAATATCCTCTATATGTTTCGAAAAAATAGTTGTATACAAATAACCTCCTGATGACGAACAACTACTTGTTCTAAACATGTAGAGGAAAGTTTAATTGGAATAAATTAATGAGAAAAAGTGTGCATCTTGTTGGTCTTTCTCACGTACACGTTGCAAATAAACGTATGTCCTTGAGGGATGTTTGACCGTGTATCTTCCTCATGAAATAAAGTGAAATGCCAACTTGATGCAACTAGGTAATTTTATTGATGCATACTTAGCTCGACATGCGGATGATGCGGTGCCGTGCGACGCACGGTACCATCCGCACCGTAAGCATGACCTACGCAGCGGCTCTCAAGACCACCACCCATCCAAAAACTCGGTACAGAAAACCATATGTTACAACTCAACATCTAATGCTCCTGATGATGGGCGCATGTACCCGAAATATGTCGAGCTAAGAATACATCAATAAAATTACCTAGTTGCATCAGGTTGGCATTTCTGTTTATTTCAAACGTATGTCCAAGATAACAAGGACAGTCTATTATGCAACGTGTCAATTTTTTGTATCATGATCTTTTATTTTAGAATATCAAAAAATCTACTTCACCTTCATAAAGAACGTGCCAAAACTCCGGCAGTTAAAGCTGAATTCTCACTACGGGGAACAGATCAGTTCCCAGATGAGCATGTGAGATTTACGATAGACAAGATGTAAATGAAACAGATTCTTTTCTTTTAGTGTTACTTTACTTTCGTCCCGCTAATCATTGCTTCATAATCCCGTGTCATTGCCCCTGACGTGGGCGATAGGCCTAACCAGAGACATCATGCCGTACTTTCGGTTTTTAAGTTGAGGGCTTTATCTCTTATCCGGCATTTGCACTTTGCAGAGCAAGCAATTATTACTGCTGAGCTTCATGTAAAATACTGGACTGATACAAGCCGAAATTAAATTCAGTCAAAATTTCAATCTAAACTAAGTAAAATAATAACGTCATTGAATATTACATCCATCGTAAGAGAAACATACCCTTAACAAAGATAATATGAGTTGGCTTCGTATTGTCTGTTGAAATAATACGAAATAACTTTGTTTGTTTCGTTCGTTGATTTCCTTTCTATTCCTTTTATTTCTTTCCCTCCTTCTGTTTCCCTATTTTCTATTTTGCTTTTTTCCAAGTACTTTCTATTCTCCCCTGCATGCATTCTTTTACTCCATTCATTTTATTTATGTTTCCTTCTTTCCTCTTCTTTATAGCTATAGGAAGGCAGTGAAGACAGCGATCTTACTACAACAGAATTTATATAATCTTCTGGCGTATGGTCATGAATTTCTCTGCCACCTAGGTAAAGTGCTCTGGCTAGTCGTCACTAGAAGCCTGTGTAACTTTTACCTCTGTTGTAACTGGAACAGGTGAATCGCAGGTCGAGTTTTGATTTGCATTTAGGTATTGATTTACTGGGAGGCTGGGCCATAACTCACGGACAGCGACAGCTGCTAATTGTAACCGGAATAAGTAAATGGTAGTATCATTGTACTACAGCCCATACGCGTACGATCTGCGTACTATGAGTTCCAGTACTACCACTTCGTAAAAAGTAGTCCGCACTATGGAATGAATTCATTCTAAGGTCATTTATATATTTCTGTAATTAAACAAGAAATAATGTGTGATGTAAACCGATCGATTATACACAATTTCTAAAAGCGTTTTGCAGTTTTTATCATCCACTTGTCTGAGTGATTATTTATTGCTGGACCAAGACCAGTGGCGTTTTCGCCCGGGTTTTGTCCTTAAAATGACCTCTACTGACATAATTATTCAGTTTACCTATTATGACAACCTTATATGTATATTCCCGTCGATAAATTGATAAATTGTTTACTGTTACCTGCTGTGGCGCCGCATAGTGATCGCTTCACGAATTAAAGAAATGCAAAACGAAGAAACGGCATTGCGCGACCATGTTCATCGCCTAGCATTCAGATAAGAGGCTCAGAGAATTAGAGGTAGAGGCAAAATGACTTTCTACGTGAAACGCAAATATACTCCCGGAAACTAGTCACAGGGTAGACAGAACCATCGCAAAACACAGACCCCAGGAATCATTGTTTCTTCTATTTCTTTCCCAAACAATGTCGTCTCTATTCTATACAAGGTGCCAGGGGTAAAAAGAACAGTCGATGTACATACTTATACCTATTTGTAATAGCTACAAATAGGGGGTTGTGGGCCGGGTAGCTCAGTCGGTATAGCGACTGAGCTACGGGATGGACGGCCCGGGATCGAATCCCGGTGGGGACGAGAATTTCCGCCCTCCAGACCGGCCCTGGGGCCCACCCAGCCTCCTGTAAAATGGGTATCGGGTCTTTCCCGGGGGTAGAGGCGGCCGGGGCGTGGGGATGACCCCCAACCCCTATCTAGTACCGAGGTCCTAGAAAGAGTAGAGCAATACCTCTACTCATCTTAAGGGCCTTAGTGGCCTATAAAAAGGGTGAAACCTACAAACAGGGGTTAAATGAAACTGTTGCAATCCAGTTCTTATATCAGCTTTTACCGCAAATCCCTTGACACAAATTTTCATCAGATTTTCTTCATCACTCCTGGAGATAATTTAGGGACAGACGAATGACTGGAGAGGTATACTGTTTCCACTATGCAGCCTTCCCATACAATTCGTTCAAATAACCCACGGAGTCACACATAAAACCAATCCACAGGTACATTTCCTGCAGTCCGCCGTGTAAATTATTTCAATATTTTTTTCGGTTTGCTTGCTAGCAGATTAAATACAAGTATAAATATCATCAATAATGTATATCACAGACCGTAAATTTAAGTCTTCATTTATCAGAACTCCATCTTCTGATGGCATTAAAATAACTGCTCGCCAAACAAAATAAATTGTCATCATATGCATATATATGTTGTGCTACTAATCGGAAGGTCGCTGGTTCGATCCCAGCTGGTGTCATTGATATTTTTCATTGACATAATCCTTCCGATCGCACTATGGTTCTGGGGTCGACTTAGCCTCTAATAGAAATGAGTACCAGGAGTATTTCGTTGGGGTAAAGGCGGCCGGTGCGTAAGGCTGACAATCTTACCACAATCCTGTGCTGTTGTCACGTTATCTGGAAACCTTAACTTCCTGGAACCATCTGGGCGACTCCAGGCCCGTAACGGGACTGCTTTACCTTTACCTTTGCACATATACAAAATTCTTCGTGACAAAATAAATTTAGAAACTAATCCGATTGTGACCTCTGAGAATGATCGACTAATTAAGTGATTATAACAGTATACGTAAGCACACACTGTCGCAAAAAGAAATTCATAATTTATTCTTAATTAATAATAGAGTAGAATTGCATTCTAATATACAGGGTTATTCAAAATGATTGTCGGGGTTTTAACAACTTGTCATACACAATACACTTGAGATAGGAGTATATGTGTTTTTTTATTTAATAGAACAACATTCCAAGTTTTTGTTAAGTACCGTACAGGTGCTCTATATTTGAAACCTTTGCGATTCTACAAACATCAACATGATAATCGAGTTTGTTCCAAACTGTTTGTAGCATCTCAGCGGTGATGTTTTCAATGGCGGTTCTGATTCTTACCCTCAGTTCCGGGATACACACGCACCCTGTCTTTTGAAATTGTGCATACCATCTTCAAATGGAAGTGTCAGATGGTGGTTGTTTCCCGAATTTTGTGCGGAATTGCTGTTGGACAATTGTACCCCGACAATAATTTTGAATAACCCTGTATTCCTGAAGGGTTTTCTAGTAGGCTGCTTGCTATAATTGTAAAGAACACACTGCCAGAAGGGAAAGATTGTTGAAATCACTGTTATAAATATGAATAAAATCAAAGCAAAGATCACTGAGATGTCAGTAAACGCAAAACATATATTTCATAAAAAGTTTCTTTCAGACGTCTGAAACAGAATGGCATGAAACCGCACGTCACTAAAAAAAATCGAGGGATTGATATAATTGCCGGTTAAAGAACTGAAGTAGTAATCAGATTCTTCCATTAATCTTGGCAAAACTGATAAGCGAACTTGAATAAAGTTAGATGGTGCTTCCCTTTAGCAGAATACATCTAGATTCTTACAGTGGTTTAAATACCTTACGCTGTACTTTATGTTTTGCTGACCTAGCATCTTGGTACAACTCTGGGTAAATGACCGACTTGATGCACAATTACGTTATATAATACGTTTATTATTATAATCCTCTACATGTTTCGAGCAACTCTGTGCTCATCATCAGGAGGTCAAATTGTATCTGGTATAGTATTCTCTGTAAGTGACCGTCCGGTGTGGACACCGGACGGTCACTTACAGAGAATGCTATACCAGATGCTGTTTTAATACAATTTGACCTCCTGATGATGAGCACAGAGTTGCTCGAAACATGTAGAGGAGTATAATAATAAACGTATTATGGAACGTAATTGTGCATCAAGTCGGTCATTTACCAAGAACCTTAAACTGTATTTCTTCTTAGACTTCACTGACAGCCTTTGGTATCCAAAAAAGGAAAGTTTTTAGTACAACATTTTACAAAGTTTCAGAATTTAAGATGTTTCGGAGTACTTCCCAAATTTCCATCGATATTTCAAGTAAAATAATCTTTGAATCTGACAATTATCGGAAGATAACAATACAATCAATTCTCGCGGCGTCATTTGGACCAAATAATCCACAGAAAGTGGCAGTTTACAAAATAATCGTGGTCTATCTTTGCTGAGTGAGGTACGGACTGGTTCTGTTCTGCTCACTGTCTATTAGCGTCGAGGTCACACTTTAATTCACAATGACACACAGAGAGAAACGCAGTGCTATTTTTAAAGCAAATGAAATATTCACTCTCCACTGAAGTTAAAAAATTACACTCACGGTAAAAACTAAAACGCTGAGTTTGGTTTACAGTATAATTATTATAGTACTATCAAACGTATCGTTACGACAGTAATCTGCAGCTAAATGTAATTTCGAAATTTAGATGGGTCACGATTGTCAATGTCAGACTAATATTTAGGAAAAAAGTTAAGAAATTCCGAGCCTTATCCATGATTGTAGTTGTTCCTTTATAAGGAATATTACATAAAAAACACGGAGACATATTTATGACCTGTATCACACCATATGACCTGTATCCACACCATATGACCTGTATCACACCATATGACCTGTATCACACCATATGACCTGTATCACACCATATGACCTGTATCACACCATATGACCTGTATCCACACCATATGACCTGTATCATACCATATGACCTGTATCACACCATATGACCTGTATCACACCATATGACCTGTATCCACACCATATGACCTGTATCACACCATATGACCTGTATCACACCATATGACCTGTATCACACCATATGACCTGTATCACACC
>Ga0136643_10002425_pt1 | contig 24154 bp, 11 predicted proteins | sample TergutLab28metaG_FD_96883 | JGI IMG/M metagenome (GOLD analysis project Ga0136643, IMG submission 96883) | Labiotermes labralis P1 segment gut microbial communities from Petit-Saut dam, French Guiana - Lab288 P1 (version 3) (version 3) | ecosystem: Host-associated > Arthropoda: Insects >... | reverse complement strand
GACTTGGGTAGGGATAGCACAGTCGGTATAGCGACTTGGGTAGGGATAGCACATTCTGTATAGCGACTTGGGTAGGGATAGCATAGTCGGTATAGCGACTTGCGTAGGGATAGCACAGTCGGTATAGCGACTTGGGTAGGGATAGCACAGTCGGTATAGCGACTTGGGTAGGGATAGCATAGTCGGTATAGCGACTTGCGTAGGGATAGCACAGTCGGTATAACGACTTGGGTAGGGATATCATAGTCGGTATAACGACTTGGGTTGGGATAGCATAGTCGGTATAGCGACGTGGGTAGGGATAGCATATTCGGTATAGCGACTTGGGTATGGACAGTATAGTCGGTATAATGACTTACTACGGGGTGGACGGTTGAAGGTTCGAATTCTGGTAGAGGCACGTTTACCAGCACCCGCCCAGACCGGCCGTGCACCCCACCTCTATTGCTATACACTAGGTACCGAGTCGTTCCCTGGATAATGCGGCAGGGTCGTGTCTTCAACCACCCACCCCGTTTAGCGCAGAGGTTAAAGACAGCCCAGACCCTTATCTCTATTCTCCCTCTATAGGGTGAACTTTACGTTTTTGTACGTATTATCCCTGACAAGGGGGGAGGAGGGTGCGGCAGTTTGTATTTTATAAATATTCAATCGCAACATTCATTCTCCAATTTTTATGAAATTTTGCGCCGTGATTTACGATGGATATCAAGCAAGATATTTATTTTTAAAACACAGTTGTCGTCAAAATAAGTGTATTGTAATTTTGGCGTATTTCTTATACAAATTCTGTTAGGGCGCTGACGGTCTAGCATTTGAATGCAGCAGTCAAGGTTCAGTCTCTTTCCGTATTAATTATAAACAGATAGATTTCTTTGATGTTTTGCTAACCGTGCATCTCAGTATAATCTTAGTAACTGATCAACTTAATGCACAAATTCTTGTTTTGTAATAAGTTTATTATATTCTTCTATATGTTTCGAGCATTATTGTGCTCATCATCAGGAGGTCAAAATTGTATTATACAGCATCTGGTATCATCACACTCTGTAGGTGGCCGTCCGGACCGGACGGCCACCTACAGAGTGTGATGATAACAGATGCTGTATAATACAATTTTGACCTCCTGATGATGAGCACAATAATGCTCGAAACATATAGAAGAATATAATAAACTTATTTTGACCTCCTGATGATGAGCACAATAATGTTCGAAACATATAGGAGAATATAATAAACTTATTATAAAACAAGAATTTATGGAGTAAGTTGGTCAATTATTAAGATAGATTGCTGTAATCTTCACTAAACATAACTTTTAATTAAATCAGTTGGACTGTTTACACCATGAAGATGGAAATGCAGTTTCCTCTGAAACATAGACACGTATTTACCAACGGACACGTAGATATACGCCAGGATACGCGAACGTTAATCACACAACTGTGATAAACTCGAATAACACAAAATTTGTAATGTTCTGCCTCATAGTTAACAAAGCATAACGCATCACACATAAATTGCAAAGGAGCTCTTTGGCAGCACATTCAACGTTCCTCTTATTTATTTATTCATAAAATCTGAACGGCGGCTAATGACATACTAGAAAAGTCCATAATGTTATAGAAATTGTTGTCTACGTTTTAGTGAGAGTGTGTGATAAATGACTGTAGAAATTCTGTTCAAGGATTTAGTCTGTGATGCTACGTCACAGGCAGCAGTGTATATAAGATATTTAATAAATATGAGCAACCAATCGCATTATAAAATTTTATAAAATATCGGACTTTTCGCAAAATATAAGATGACACAACAAAACGTTTCCCTATAATTTACTGTTTCTCGTTTGATAAAACATGAGGAGTTATGGTATGGGATATGAAATGTATTTTTCTTTGCTACTTTGTAAATAATGTCTCATATCCGAAATTAATTGACGCTTTTACCAAACTCGAGGTTTTTACTCTTATCATAATAAGAAAATAATTTATGAACTGTACTTACAATTATAAACACAGATAAAAGAGAAATTTTCAATACTATTCATCATTTTATTGCTAGCCTAAAATGTAAGAAATATAGCGTGAGTTTCAGAAAGATTTTAGAGGTAAACATAACAAAGTATATACAGAAAGCTCGGGAAATACAGGGATGTAGTTTTTAATTGATCCACACAATGCAAGTTACTAGAATGCTGCTGGTATTCCTGTCAACAGAGAGAATGCTGTTAAGGAACATTAGTGAGACAATTGCTCCACTACGACGGGAATCTTCTTATAACAAAGCCAACGAGATGCACTATTTCTCAACTTCATTTTGGTAATTAAAAAAACTCTGCATGTTTCGGTCAGGTTTACTGCCCATCATCAGGAGTCTTAATACTGTATTCACAGCAACTGGTATTTGTCATATTTATTATGTTGACTGTCTGCTAGCAGACAGTCAACATAAATAGTACAGGGTGGCGCGGAGCCGAATGACACATTTCAAATGATCATAGATAATATATGGAAAGAGGGAAAAATAAGCGAAACCTTCTATAAATAGTCCAAGTATGCTATTTATTAACCATAGATTACAAGCTTATTTTCTGAACATCAGGCAGATGGCCTCCGTTTACATCAATTCATTGTTGCAAGCGTGTCTGGAAGTTGCCGTACACGCGCCTCCCTAGGTCCTCATCAATAGCCGCAACTTGGTCAACAATGGCTTGTTTGAGTTCACGAATAGTCATGATACGCCTCTGGAACACACGGTCTTTCGGGAACCCCCAAAGGAAAAAATCTGGTAGAGTAAGGTCGGGCGACCGAGCAGACCGAGCGATGTCGCCGAAATTACGAACACAGGTAACACGTTGTTGTACGTTCCAACGCTCCAGTGCGACTGACTATATGAAATGGCGTCCTCTCCTCTACCGTTCCTCTTCCCAACAACCACGACAAGCTATCACGCCGGCGCAATAATCAAGTTTGAAATGTGTCAGTCGGCTCCGCGCCACCCTGTATAACAGATACCTACTGCTGTGAATACAGTATTAAGACTCCTGAAGATGGGCAGTAAACCTGTCCGAAACATGTAGAGATTTTTTACCAAAATAAAGTTGAGAAATAGTGCACCTCGTTGGCTTTTATTTTAAGAATATATCACGATGCACGGTCGTCTGAATGTTAAATACGAAGGGTATCATTTGCAAAGTACGTATTTTGGAATCGTGTTCGTCTGTTCTAAGATTTCTAAACGCTCTGCTCTAACCCAATTTTTTTCAGTATTTCAACCTTAGAATTCAGATATGTATATAAGAGTAATAGTAATATTCAGCACACAGCAACATTTCTGTTGTTGATTGTGACAACTGAAAATACAACATTTTAAGCTCATGGTTCCGTGCTTCGTAATTCAATGTTAATAAAAATCCAACTAGATGCAACAGTATGCAGATATTTATTTACTGCAAAGTCACTCTACATGTTTCGGGTGTCACAGAACCCATCATCAGGAGTACTAAAAACTGTAAACGCAGCGTCCGGTGCAGCTACTTACCTCCAACGTGGCCCGATCTGGCCACGTTGGAGGGAAGTAGCTGTAGAGTGACTTTGCAGTAAATAAATTTCTGCATACTGTTGCATCTAGTTGGATTTCTATTAGCATTACAAATACAAAACTTGATCAGCATTTGTTTTTAATTATGATCCGGGATTGTATGTATAACTGACAGATACTTTGGAAGGCAAAATTTTATTTCTTTATAGAAGCTGAATGCACGTATTTATTCTTAAACTATTTCTTAGTTCATGTATTTGTAATTCAATATTTTTAACCACCATAAAAATAAACTTATCAGGTAAATGTAGGTACGGATTATTTTATATCACATATTTTTTAAAATTTTCTTCATTTCTAACTGAATGAACATCAGCGAGATTACAAATTTCAAGACAGTGAAGCATTGAAAAACCGTACTTAAGTACACTTTAATCGATGTTGTGTATAGCTTGTATCATATTAGTGCAAGTTAAGATATTCAGTACTTTTTGTCTAGACAGTATACTTCGTTCCCTCAATATGTATATTTCTGCCTCTGCACTTATCGCTGGATTGGACAAGGTACCTTTTCTGTAGGCATGGCAAGATTTTTTAAAAATAATGTAGATGTTGTATACTCATATCATGACCAAATATACACATTTATAAATAAGTTCAATCGCAAATTAGTATTCCTCAAACAAATGTGTCGGTCAATTTTGTGACAATCATAAGAGTGCCATATAATAAGAATAAAATTGTTATACATTTAATTGTATAAAATGTGTGATCAAACTACTCAGTCTTATATTTGAAATTTTCAAGCAAATATTAAGCTCTTGACAGAAACATGTAGATGAATAATAATAATAATATACGCTTGAACATATTTTTAAATTTGTTTTTGTTGTTTTATTATGAATGCACGGACATGGAACACATGAAAGATGTATGTTAGAACACAGAACACACCTTTGGTTTTATAAAATTTTAATCTATATATAAACAGATATTTTAACTCTAATATTGCTATCACTGCACCAAAATCATCTCAATACCAAGGCTACAAACAGTATGTAATTTTAATGCTTTAATATTTTAATTAAGAGTTTCTGTGTTTTAAAATGTTTAGTATTGAATATCATAAAGATCTTCATTTGATATGAAAAATAATACATGAAACATCAATGATAGTTTAAGCATGAAGAGTCATTGGTTGCTTTACTTCCGTTGAAGATCGTAATCTCCGTGATGAAGAGTCGGATCAAACTGAAAAAAAAGTTGGAAAATGTGTGATGTAAAGAATAGCTATCGACATTTACTGGATACCTGTATTTTGTTGGTTGGTTATAGACATTAAAGATTCCTTCACATCGTAAGTCATGAATGAAACAAAATCTTGTATTGCAACGATACAGTTCTAAACTTTTTAATGAGGTTGTTGAAATAAACTTAACAAGAGAAAAAATATCGCATGTGTGTATAGTATATTGGGATCTGAAATGGAGCAAGATTTATGTCCGAAACTTTGTATCGCACATAACTGAACGAAGTGCTGGAAGCCGTTACTTTAAAGCAAAACCCCATGCATTCAGTTCTTAGCTTTTTTGCTGTCAAGTTACAAGGCGTGCCGTCGCAATGCGCAGCTACGAGCAGCAAAGAGAGTTATAGGCTAAGTAATGTACGTGCACTCTACTAATATTAGAACTCACACTTCGCCTACGTCTATTTGATGAAGTACTGGAGATGTTTGTGAAAGGCGAAGACTTATTGTTTCAAATTACGTTTCGTTTGTCCAAGCACGAAATGAAAAGTGCTTTTGCCTGTGTTTTGGCAAATTTTACTTATGCTTTCCAATATTTTTACTGTAGTTACCGACTTGAATAATGCCCCTAATTGTGCTTACATCTTTACCTGAAATTTATCTCAGTATTTAACCAAATTGATGCACAAAATTTGTTTCACAATAAATTTTATTTCATGCCTTTACATGTTTCGAGCACATATGCTCATCATCAGGAGGTCAAAATTGTATTACACAGCCTCTGGTATCATCACAGCTATAGGTGTGATGATACTAGAGGCTGTGTAATACAATTTTGACCTCCTGATGATGAGCACATGTGCTCGAAACATGTAGAGACATGAAATAAAACTTATTGCGAAACAAATTTTGTGCATCAATTTGGTTAAATACTGAGATGCACGGTCAACAAAACGTCAAAATTTACGTGAAATTTTGTTCTTTATAACCTTAGTTATTTATGAAAGGTTTCATCTTCTCACTCTAAATGTATCTGATAACAGAAATCTATTTTCTACTCCTACTGATAAAAGCTAACGGATTTTGTAATCCGTAATTGAGTTGACATTTACTTTTGCGATGAAGCACCGTGCATTTTGTTAGAAAGGTACAAAATCTTCGGAGGAACCTGCTGCCGCCTCGTTTAGATATAAAATAAGTAACGTGGATCAGAAGGATCCAAAGGGGGTTGGTTGTTAGTGGCGGTCCTCAGGGGGCTTGGAAAGACGTTTCTGAAGATATGACGAGATGAAAACTTTCCGAGGAACAAGGACGTGAGAAGAATTGCTAAAGAGGTTGGTCAGGGAGGGAGAATTGGTTGGTAAATATTTCTTGCATTAACTCCGAGTAGGTCGACGAAAAAGGGCGCACAAAGGAACAACGTGGCCTCGTTTCTAATATTATTTCTGTTAGTCTGTTAGTAACATTTGTCACAGAGGGACGGGATAGCTACTAGCTACACGCTGGAGAGTTCGGGGTTCGCAACCCAGTTGGCCACATCCGCCTTAGGGCCTACCCAGCCTCCTGTACATTGGTACAAGGGTTCTTTCCAGGAGGTACATAGGTCTGTCTGTGGCTTTTACCACCATCTACGCCGTCTAGCATCGAGGAATGCGTAAACTGCGCCTCTAATTCCACCCAGTGTTTGCATGGCTTGTTAAGAGAAGATCTTATCTGTAAAGTTAACAGCAATTCCCGTTAGCTTCTGTAATGTGTAATGACTGGACGACGGGTGCGGATGGAAGTGGCCGTGACCAAATTTGAGTTACTGTCCCGGCATTTGACTGGAGACTTTGAGGACAGCCATAAAATATATCTCGCAGAATGGTTGGTTTCACCTCAGGGATTTGATCCCGGCACCTCCCGAATAAAAAAAAGTCCGATTCCTTACTACTTCTAGCAGCGTGTTGAGCTATAATTTTATTGAATCGGTATTGCAGAAATGTAAAGATGTGGAGTGGCCTCAGCTGGCTTTGGAGAAGTTTTATTTGAGCACGGTTACGAACCTCCTCGTGTCATGAAGGGCAAGCGTAGTTCGGACTAATATATTGTCAAAATAAATAAAGCTGTACTTGACACTTCATTACTCCGGATCCGCACACACTTTCTCTCTGCATAAATTCTGTTTGTTTTGAAGTAGCTTGCCTTTTGAAATATTTGACTATAAATTAGTTAAGTCGTACGTTAACTTGATTTAAATTTCCATGTGTCATAAGTTAGAAGCTGTTTTGGCACAGATGACAAGAAATCTTCAGTGTATAGGTTTCTTATTGTCACTCTTCATTAGACTTCACTTGAAAGGATTAGTCGCTCGTTTAACGATAATGACAGCACAATTGCCTTTACGTAAACATGTTTGTAGATGTAGAGATGGAAATGCCATTCGTGCTTAGTAATGCATTTTGTAGCAGTTTTTTCAGATCAGACAGATGTCTAAGTTTCGGAATATATTTTTATGCACTACTAATCTGGTACTCAGAGGCGATGTAAGTGTCCAGCGGGCGTAGCCAGAATATACCGCGTATACCTTTTTGTGGTTACTTTAATAGGTGTTACTGAAATGTACAAACAATAGAACAGTCTGCAGTAACAACTTGTTTGTAATGTCTGCCCACTCCGTACACTTCAGCTATAACAATGTTTTATTTAAATTGGAAAATGAATTTTAATTTAACTTCATGCCATAGAATGTTTGTTGATAATCTAACAGTCGCATTGTGATCCAGAAACTCTTCCGCATTTTGTGAAACCCACAATTCTTATCGTGTCTGCAAGATCGAAAAAAATCCTGTGTCCTGAGACAGATGTATCCAATCATAATCATCATACCTTGTCTCTCTTTATATCCATTTTAATATCATCTTCCCATTTACACCTAGCTTTTCTAGCTAATTCTGCTGTTCAGGGTTTCCGCCAGAAGTATTGGGTGTGAACTTCCTTCACCCCCAAATACATGCTGCATGTTCTGTTCATCCCATGATTCGTGTTGCTGTAGGCGGTCCTCTTATAACGATACCACGAACAACGTTGCTTCGCTTGCACTTATAATAAACTTAAGCAATCAAATTTCAAAGAACTTTACTCTCACTCGATGTACGGTGTTTTCCGTGGCAGGTGATGAGTGTGAATGGTCCAACTCCTGAATATTTAAATCAGTTATCAATTCTAAGTTCTTTTGTTCTAGGTTGCATTTTAAATAAAAGGAAATACAACCTTACAGAAGTTTTGGTTTGTAGTTCCAGTAAAATGTTTTGAAGAAATCAACATTTTGTTGCAAATTATTGTTAGTTTGAGCACATGTAATGCAAAATGTGTGGGAAGAAGTAGTGCCCAACATGACGGGTGATACACGAATACACCAGTGACATAGTTAAAAAACACTTGATAAAATGAGACAGATATATGTATTTAATTTGTAATTCACCGTCAAACAAAACTATAAGTTTATTGTGTAATGTAGTGCCCAGTAGAGATTATTTTATTTTATTTTATTTCATTTTAATTATTTCGTATATTCTGCCAACATTGTAAGGAACGGCTGGGTACATCTCCCAGGCGAACAAACAGGAAGGCCAGATCACTTATCATTCACATAGCAAGTGTAAGCCAGCTGAAACTGCAGAAAACTGTTGATAGGTGAATATAAGGAATGCTGACTTAAGCTGGGAAACGTGGTGTAGCTTGGTAAAGCGGCAGTACAGAGTCTTTGTTGAACCGTTGGCAGTGGCAGACATATGGGGAGTGGAGAGAAAGTAAATTTAAAAGATTTGGGCCACACTGCTAATTATTTTGCTAGGTAAGTGTGATTAAGTTGTTTGGTGCGAAATTGAAGTGTGCGAAATGCTTAGGGTTATATTTGGTTCTATTTGAGTGCTATATAAGTTTGTATTCCAAATTGATTTGTTGGGTAATAGAAGGAAGGTAATATGCGACAGCGGGATGTGATCAGGCTTTCTTTGTGGTAGTTCTTTGGTAGAAGTTTATAAACTATTGATTTGTGTACTAATTTTTTCCCATTGAGCTATACAAGTGTACGGTTTAATGTACTTTGATGTAGTGTTGTAGAATATCACACACACACACACACATACATATATATATATATATATATATGTCACGGTGTTGTCCAAAGTGGTGACAGCGCACCATTTTAGGTAATGGTGTCGGTGGTAGGATGGCCACCGCACCCCAGTACAGTAACGATGAGCTACATATGGACGGTTCGATATTAACAGGACATTATCAATCTATGTGTAGAAATTTAAAAAAAAATTTAAAATGCAAACCTCAAACACCATCGAAGTTAAGTTAGTCAACTTTATTAGAAGCGATAAATTAATCACAAATTTAGCGATATTTTTATTATTTACGAATTGAATTAATTTCACGTTCTTAGCACAGTAGGAGTTTTGAAATTTAAAGTAATGATACAAATAATTACTACTAAATTTAACCCTTTAAACTCCGAGTTAAATCCCATCTGCCATTTGCTGGGATTATTAGGAGCTCACCATATTTTCCACTTTTTTTAAAAGAGATTTATTAGACAGACAGTATATACAAGGTGTACAAGGATGAATTGTAAAATTGTTCCTGTAACCAATTCCAATAGATATGTACAGTATGGAGCAAGTGGTAAGGGGATAGTAGAAATACAGATGTGAATAACGGCAGTTAAAAAGGAACAGAAAGAAAAAAATACACTGCGGTATTCTCCACGTTAGCAGGATAAGAGTTAAAGGTTTAGAGCCAGTCTCTATAATGACAGTCGTAAGTTCAATATAAATGGAACTAATTTGGGAAAGTAAGTTCAAGACATACTTGCTAAGCGAAAACAAATTTTCTAAGATCAGACGCAAGCTGCAGAAGGACATCCTCATTTCTTAAGATGTCTATGCTAAGTATACGGCGAGATTTATCACCACACAGGAACATGATAAGGTATGAGGATCATAACGTCCGTACACTGTTAAACTGTCTGCACGACAGCACTGTGTTGCAAGTTTAAACTTACTTTATTGTCTCCTGGACACCATATATTCAAATTGTCAACTCGCTATGAAAAATCGCAAAACAAATATACCCACAAATAACACAGCTACAATGCGGTACGTGGTGTGGTTGGTGGCTGGTGCCTTCTGCTAAGTAAACACTGTTATTTTGCACATGCATGAGACCTTGAATATCATCAGTACATGCTGGTTACTGAACGACTTCTAAAACTGAAAAAAATATAAGAATTTTCCATTTCTTTGTCTAATGTTAATTTAATAATGAAGAAGGAAGGCTAACTGGTTTGGGCATACATTGAATAGGATCGCCCTCTGAATCGCGTTATTGAAGGAGAAGTAGAAATGAGGGGAAGACGACGAAGAAGACGTAAGCAGTAACTGGATGGCATTGACGAAACCAAAGGATACTGTAAAATAAAAGAGGAAGCACTGGATTGCACTTTTTGGAGAAATCGCTTTGGGAGAGACAATGGACAGGTCGCAAGACAGACTGCGGAGTTAATCAATTAATTAATTAAATAATGCAGAGACGTTTATTTTGGTAGCGTCATGGCGCATATATATCTACGTTAATCATTAGATTCTGTTAAGGCTACTTAAATTCAGTGAAATTTAAAGGTAAAATTTTCCTGCTACGTAATTAGTTACTACAGTTTGTAGATGTACAGTGCCACGCACATTTGACCATTACACTACATAACCACGGCCAATTTGACCCAGGTGGAAGAACATCATACCGCTACTGGGAAGGAGACCTTGTGTGCCCCAAACGCCATTCTTGTTGGTGTCGATAAGAGTGAAATTTGTTGCACCTGCAAAAAATCGTACTCCATTTGGTTGTCCAGCCCAAGGACCACTCGAGGTTCGGAATGAATCGTCCCACCTCGTTTTTAAATTTAGTTCCATCTTAAATTATAAATTCAAGTAATGACCACCTATTTCTAAAAAAAAAAAGTTTCCAATTTCATTTTTTGTTCATCAAGTTTGAATCTGAAGAGCACAGTCCCTGAGAGACTAAAGATCACTCAGCTGATACTGACACTGTGCAAGTTTTATGGTACCGACGGGATTATTAGTACGTTTACAAGTTCCTGTCACTGACAATTTATGTTGTCCACAGCTTCACACACACACACGCACACACACACACCCAAAGTCAAGCACCGTATTAACCCTTTGAAGACTGACATTCTTCAGATTATATAAAACAACTTCAGTTCTTCCTTCACAGAGAGCACAATCCCTCTTCTTTAGGAAGACGAATATTGTAATATTATCTAAGGATAAAGTGTAGGGTTCATATGAACGAATAAGTACAGTTACTAAAACATGCAGAATTTCTTAAAATTACAGCAAGTGTTATGTTTGTTATTGTCCTATGGGATTTAAATGGCTACGCTAATCTATATACAAACATATTCCTTAACCTCTTTTCGTTACTTCTGCTCTCTGAAATTTTGAATGCATTTATAAAAAAAATAGGATTACAGTCTAAGCACAAATTTTATCATATATATAAAAGCAGTTACATGTTTCGACTACACATATGTAGCCATCATATGGCTGAATATCAGACTTTGAATAAGAAAACTTTAAAATGGAATATAATAGTTTTATATTTTTTATTATTCCAGGTCCTATATTTAACCCGATGACGGCTACATGTATAGCCGAAACATGTAGCTGCTCCACGTGAATGCTAAATGGTGTGTGTAGACGGTAATCCTGCTTCTTTTCTTTATATACGCTTAGGTGAACACAGCGGGGGACTCCGGTCTAAAAATTTGAATTTGTTTCTCATATCTTTCAAATTTATAATTCTTGTTGTGATCGTTGATTGTTTTGCGTGAAGGTTATTTGAATGAAAGTGATTGTATTTGGCCATGTATGAGATGCAGTATGATGCTAATGCATTCGTGTACAAATTCTAACCACTTTCTCTAAACATGTCAATACCTTCCTATGATGATTTAGAGAGCAGTAACCTGTGGATTGTATTTTTCGTGTAATTACTTATTTTATATTCTGAAAGCGATTTTGCTGAAGACTCGAGAATTTTGAGATGTTAGGCCAACGCGACTGGTGAATAGTTACCGACGTCTCGAAGCAACATACTGCCTTTACCTGCAGAACGAAACATTCGAAGAATAATATTAATAATATCTTTCGAAACGTCGGTAAATATTTATTAGTTGACAAGCTGTTATATTCCAGGAGAGCTGACTCTCTATTTGATGTGAAGAACTACGCTGTTCTGTTTTAATAAGCAGTGAGAAGTGGTAACTCATTACGGACTTTTCGGGACAACCTGGAGGCTGGAGTAGTGTCCGGGCTGCAGCCCGGACACTACTCCAGCCTAACTGCACCTAACCTCCAACCTACAGCAAACCAAGAACGAAACGACCAATGTGGTAATCAACATCATAGTCGCAAGCTCCTGATGATGGGCATAGTAGTGCCCGAAACATGTTGAGCCTATAAGAAGTACAATAAATAGCAAGTGACATCTGGTTGGTTGATATTTTGTTCCGAGCAATAGAATATGTGCTCTCATAAATGAAATTAGCGCTTTTAGTTTGTATTGATAATTACTTCCTGGAATAATGGGAAGTAATGGCTGCGTAAAACATCAGGCTTACTATGAATTTCTGTCTGCTTGCAAGTATTCGTGTTTAAACACAACTTTCTCCTTTCAATATCTCGCGGGAATTTTCAGCTTTAAAGTAGACCAGGTTTTAGTACCATTGTACGGATGATTTGTACCCATAATAATTTTGGTTTTGAATAAAGTTGAGCCCTGAAAGTAGGTGGGGGGGGGCGGAAGATAGAATGGTAAAGGCGTGAGGGCGCCTCACTAGCCGGGGCGGGGGGGGGGGGAGTGTTGCGTAAGAACGCCCACCAGTTTAGCAACAAAACTGTCCCTGCGGTGAAACTTACAGAATAGTACGGGACGCCATGCTAAAGTTTTGAACATCGTGGTTTAGATAGGAGACGCCCTTCTCTCATTTTCATAGCTATGAAATTTCGTATATCTATAATCATAAATCATTTAATTCCATAGAGAACAACCAAGTTGCTTCAGTCTGTCTTCTATCCCGTTATATGAAAGCAATTCACGTATTAAACTGAAGGCTGTTGTCTTTTGTCTTGCTTGCTGCAAGTTATTAGTCGCTTCTCACATTTCATAGTCCTGATTTATGGCTTTCGCAGTGATGCACTGTTCACGTGCCACAAAACTTCGACCCTGACGACATAAACTACCAGTTCCTCTGGAAAGCAGGCAACACGACAAAATTTCGTGGCGTATTAGGATAAATATTCTGTATTTTCGTATAGAACCCTTGAAAGAAATTTAAGTTCTTCCATTGCCCCACAGCTTACCCAATCAGACTGTTCGTTGTAATTAGACATGGAACTTGTAGCATTTCAAGAGGTGTTATATAGACGGAAGTTTCTCAGAAAGTTTTATCCTCTAAACATTAAGGATTTAATTAAATTTGCTCAAATTACATAAAGATTTTTCAATATTCCTCAAGGAGTCTGCATTCAGGTCGTTTCATTGAACCCTAAATGCTGTGTATGTAACAAGACATAACTACATATATTAATATTTTAACTAAATTATCTAAGCGGATACTGTGTTTGGAAATCGTGTGAGAAATGAGGAAGTGTTGCACAGAGTCAAGGAGGAATAAAATATTCTGCATGAAATAAAAGAAAGGCTAACTTGTTCGGTCACATCTTGGGGGTAGGAACTGCCATGTGAAACACGTTTATCTTAAGAAAGATGGAAGGCACAATAGAAGTGATGGAAATGCGATGAAGTAGACGCAGGCGGCTACTGGATGACCTTAAGGAAACGACAGAGCACTGTACTGTACTGAACTGTACTGTACTGTACTGTATTGTAGTGTACTGTACTGTACTGTACTGTACTGCACTCTAGTGTACTGTACTGTAATGTACTATAATGTACTGTAGTGTAATGTACTGTACTGTACTGTACATTGAAAGAGGAAGCTCTATCTAGATCGCACCCTGTACAGAACTCACTTTGGAAGAGTCTATGGACGTGTCGTAAAGCATACTACAGAATGAAAGCAAAAAAGAATGGATGAATGAATGAACGAATGAATGAATGAATAGATGAATGAGTGAAACTATATACATATTTATGTTGTCGTTTCAAGACTCCCCGGATAATCCAAATTAATATTTCTATCAGTCTTTTAATGCAAGACTTAGCGTCGATTCTAGAATGGGACAGAAGGACTTCCTCGTTTCAAGGCCAGCGACTTTGAATTAAACATAAAGGAACAATAGTACGTTGACCTTTGACTGCTCAGAGTAGTGCCACGATATTTCAGTAGCCATAGAAAATAAAAATGGACTAAAGTGTCTGGAGATTTACTATTCGATTTCCGGAAGAAGGATGATGATATTTATTCTCCAGAAGGTCCAGACCAGCTCTGATTTCCACCTAGTCTCCCAACAAATGGTGCTGCGAGCTCCTTTCCAGGTATAAGTTGGCCAGGGCGTGAAGCTAACCACTTTACCCCCTGTAGTTCCGAGGTCAGTAATGTTCGTGATTAGGCCTGTAACTCCACCCCCTCCCCTGCTTTGTTTACGGCGTGCCACATAAATAAGCATAGAGACAGCCACACCTTCCGAAAATCAAAAGATTGTAACTGGACGCTATTTGAATTCCTCTAATTTAACGTTCAGTTGACCGTGCATCGTGATAAATTCTTATAATAAAGCCAACTAGATGCACTTACTTACTTACTTACTCCATGGTGCAGAGTTCTTCTTGAGAAGCTAACTGGTTTGCAGCTAGTCAAGAAATTCCCCGCATTCCACGGAACCCGAAGGTTCATTACCTCACGCACAAGCGTCCGCCACCTGTCTATCCTGGGCCAGCCAAATCCAGTCCATATACCCACATCCCACCTCCTGGAGATCCGTCCTAATATTATCCACCCATCTACGCCTCGGTCTCCCCAGTAGATGCACTAATTTCTCAAATTTATTTTTGGAATAAAACTCTACATGTTTCGGACAGTTCCTCTGTCCATCACAGGAGTTTTTCACTGTACATACAGCAAACCTGTATGACATATACTATTGATGTATGTACAGTGAAAAACTCCTGATGATGGACAGAGGAACAGTCCGAAACATGTAGAGTTTTATTCCAAAAATAAATTTGAGAAATTAGTGCATCTATTTGGTTTTATTATAAGAATCCCCTAATTTAGTCCGTCTTTTAGGTCTTCGTGAATGAAACATCGACTTATACTGTCCTTACCACGCACGGCAGTTGGTTCGCCTTAGCACCTAGGCAACTACTTCGACACTGTTGTTTCTCGTGCAGTCAGTTCACGTCGGTATAGGCGTCACTGTTTATCGCAATGCATGAGGTGATTTCACAAGTTCCGTGGCAGCGACAACTATCAAAACACGCGGTACACACTCCCTGACATTTATCCTTTTCCTGTAGGAGATCGTTTGCACAAGCACTCTGCGATAAAAGTTAAGACACTGGCACCATCCGCACCGTACACACGACCTACGCAGCGGCTCTCAAGACCACCACACATCCAAAAACTTGGTGCAGAAAACCGTATGCTGCAACTCATCATCTAATGCTCCTGATGATGGGCGTATGCACTCCAAATATGTTAAGCTAAGAATACATCAATAAAATTACGTAGTTGCATCAAGTTGGCATTTCACTATATTTCAAAAGTGCACTCAATTGGCACAGGATATCGACAAATAGCTGACTACCGAAGACGGTAATATTCTTACAATTTACTTACAGTAGAATGCATTACTTGGATAGCTGAGTAACTGTTAGCGTTTCAAGAAGGTTCCTGCTCTATGGAGTTAGAACTTAACATACAAATTTATTTTAATGACTTTGAGCTTTCTCGTGACGAAAGTGGCTCTGAAGGTAAGCAAAAGTTCTGTGTTTTAACTGTAATCTACTGCATTTAGGTCTGCCTTTCTAACTCGAAACTGACGTCTGTATATTTGGAATCATACAGCGCAATACATAGCAGATTATTCCTGTAACTTTCTTAAAGTAATCTATCTATCTGTCCGGTTTTTTTATCAGCTGTCTCCGTCTTCCGATAAACAAACGCCATTCCTCTCTGTTTCTCCATTGATCTGATTCTAAATTTCTCGTTGTCATGGTCTTAACGTAATAACTGTAATAATTAGCCAGTATTCATCATTATTGTTTATTACGTTTTACGTTGTTCTATTAGCATTTTACGAATGTCAAGACATAATATTTCCTTCAGTCAGTTGAGCCTCCACGTAAATTATTAAATCGTTATCATTAAAAGTCATAATTAAAATAAGCTAGAGTAGATTAGCTTCTCTTTGTGGTAAATATGAACTTCAGTAATTTAATAATTCGTGCCGTACATTGTCACTATAATGTCCCACATACACCAACAAGTGCACACAATTTATATAAAATCACAAATCATCCATGTACGTGAAATCCTTTTCAAGTTTCAGCGATAAACGTCTCCCTGAGGATAGCGATTTATGGCTGAAACATGCAGGAGAGTTCACGTGTGTGGATGATTTGTGACTTTATGTAAATTGTATGCAACTGTTGGTGTATGTGTGAGACTAACTACGAGGGTGAGTCAAATAAAAACTTTAAATATTTTTATTTGTTATCATGGACGATATGATGTGCTGATCCATGACTCACATCCAGATGTGCGGCTATTTCATTCACTGTTACGCGGCGATTTTCCTTCACGATTGCTTCAACTGCTGCAATGGTCTCTGGTGTCACTACTCGGTGTGTCTGTCGAGGTCGAGGAGAGTATGTTACAGAACTATTGTCGTTCGTGAACTTCCTAGTCCACTCGTACAACTGCTATAGTGACAGACATGCATCACCATACTGAACTTTCATTCGTCGATGTATTTCGTTGGGTTTCACCCCTTCACTATAAAAATAGGATGACAGAACGCTGTTCTTCTTTGGTGCATGTTGCAAGCGGGGCCGCAATTTTTACACTACTACTGCGCCGTCGTGTTGCATTCCTGGAACGTACTGCCACCTGTCGGCCACTCTTCAAACTATGAGTATCATTGTTGTCTACTTACAAGTCAATCGAGCTGTGTTTCGAATTTTTATCGCACTTTTAAGGTCTTCATTTGACTCTCTTTCATACGAACGTTACTGTATAAAAGGATGTTACATCATGAATTTCGGTATTTATTTCACTACATTTCAGTACATCCTGTATTTTCGGCTTCACAGTAGAAGGTTTAGGTAGTAGACTCCTCTGAAATGTGATTAAACTTGTAGCGTGCTGCATAGTGTCAGCAGCTAACAAGACAGCTCTTACATACTTTGAATTTTTCGAACTCCACCGTTGTAAAAATTTACGTGACTGAAAGTAGAAAAGACCTTATTTTTGGTGAAACACTAAGTAAGCTGCCTTTTTCAATTTATGGTTAATGATCTTCGGAGAAGAATAAAAATAGCGGACACTTTAGAACTCGGGAGCTTCTATAAAAGTTCCAGAACCGTTCCTTTAGAAGATAGGAACTTCGGGTTTTAATATTTCTTGAATGAAGACAGCATCTTTGAAAGTAATAACTTTTAGAGGCTTATCAGCGTTGGATGAGTGAAGAAGTATTTTATTGCATGTGTATTATTGCATTATTTAGCGTAATGTGTAACCGTTCAAGTTTTCACTGCTGTGGTTAAAAAGGGAGAATACACAATAAAAAGAGAAGAAATAGTAAGAAGGATTCCAAAGAAAAAAGGAAAGCGTACTGTAAATTAGATGCAGGTTGAGGTGGGAAGAAAAGGAGAGGGTTATGTTGCCACGCCTTCCCCTTTTATGGTCGCCAAGAGGCATTCCGAAGCTCCGCCTTTAGTTCCCCTGCAGCAGGGAATGGTTACGAAGCGGGGTGATGCGAACGGGAGAGCTGGCAGGATCTTCATGGTCCCTGATCTACAGCTCGAACGTGGAGCTGGCAATGTTCTAGAGCACAACCACGCTAACAAAATACACAACTATCTTCCCTCCGGAGCAAATTCTTACCAACAAAATGTGCCGTTCAGATTTCTCAAGAACACAGAGAAATCAAACAAATACAGAACATATTAAATATATAGGTGTATTTGTTGGTGTGTTACTTAAATAAACAGAGCACATTCTTCAGTACAATATTCACGCTAACAAAATACAAAACTATCTTCCCTCCAGAGCAAATTCTTACCAACAAAACGTGGCGTTCAAATTTCTCAAGAACACAGAGAAATAAAACAAATACAGAACACATTATATATATATATGCATTTGTTGCTGTGTTACTTTAATAAACAGAGCACATTCTTCAATACAATATTCACGCTAACAAAATGCAAAACACTCATATTTCAGGGACACACTCACACTAAAATTCAGATCCATCATCCTCTCAAAACATTTATTCTAACAAAAAGTGGAGCACTTCTCCTCTCAGGACACCTCCAAGATGACAAAACACAGGTCGCCCATCCTTCGAGAATAGAAGCTAACAAGATGCAGAGAAGTCAACTTCCACGGGACGTTCGTGCTAATGTACACACATATTATCCTTTCAAAGACATTCACCTTTTAAAAAGGTCACAGCTCACTTTTCTAGCCCACATTCATGCTAATGTGCAAAGCAGTCGTTCCTACAAGCACGCTCGTACTTTCAAAATAGAGGTCAGCCATCCTTGGGGGACACACACTAACAGCATGTTCATCACTCATCATTTCATATTACATTCACGGTAACAGCAGAACAATCAGCCCTCCCCAATGCATTACACTAACGAAACACAGAGCACTTATACCTCATGACACTAACACAAGCAAAATGCAGAGCGCTCCTCCTTCAAGGACACATGCACACATAGTGTTCCCCTCTAACACATACACGCTCTCAAAACGCAGAGCACCCATCCTTCCATAGCATATTCGCACAACACGGGCGGTATATCGGTCTGTGAACCATCTGCGGCATCATATGAGGAGCCAATACACCTCCACACCATGGCCACAGAGCTTTAAACACCTGCGGGGAGTAGTCGTGCAAGTGGAACACTCGGCCCGCACGCATCCAGAGCCCAGCCACGAAAATCACGGATTTGTACAACCAAAACTTTAGTGTATTTTGTGCTTAGCAGGTGAAACACGTGGGTTTATTCTGCAGTAATTAATCTGACTTACATTTTGAGGTTCTAGGTTATCCGCTCTGCTGAGGCAACTACTTTTGAAAATTTCTTTTTGTGTAGAATAAAATAATACTTGTAATATACAAATACAACACATTTTCTTATGAAACTTCCATTAAAACTCTCTGGGACGATAAAATAACCATAATGTCAATAATATATTATATTTATGTGTCAGTCGGTATAGCGACTGACTACGGGCTGGACGATCCGGGATAGAATCCCGGTGGGGACGAGATTTTCTGCCCGCCCAGACCGGCCCTGGGGCCAACCCAGCCTCCTGTAAAATGAGTACCGGGTCTTTTCCGGGAATAAAGTGCGGCCGGGGCGTGCTGCTGACCACTCACCCCATTCTAGTGCCGCAGTCATGGAAGAGTAGAGCTATAACTGTACTCACCCTCTGGGCCACACCAGGCTTGTAATGGGAAAACTTTATATGCATAATGTAGGCATGCTTTTCGTGTGCTTTAGCTTTGCACTGTAACAGTATTTGTCCCAGAAATATCAAGAAATAGAGACACAAGTTACAAATAAAAAATTAATGAAATTTGTTAAAAAAATTTATGAATAGATTGTATACTATATATATATATATAATATGGTACGAGTAATTACTGCACTTCTTATTCATACTTAATTACGCCCAGAATATGGAATAGCAACTCGTATATCATGGGTACAGTTGTGGACAGAAAAGGAAACGACCATGAATTATTTCACTTTCGGACTTCATGAATTAGAGTCGGAGGTTTAGGACCACAACTAACTAATTAAGTCTATACTGCAGGGTCCATCCTGAGAAGCTAAAATGTCCCCAGCTATTCAAGAAATTCTCCGCATTTTATGGAATCCGAAGGTTCATTACCACGGCCCATGTCCCCATTCAGCGTCTTCAAGATTAATTTTATTGTTATCTTACAAACTATGGCTATGTCTTCCAAGTGGTCCCTTTCGCTCAGATTTCCCAACCAAGACACTCTTCTGTCTTCCACACGTGCCACGTACCCCACACGTGCCTTTCTTCAAATAATATTTGATGAGGATTACTGATCATAAGGCTGCTCGCTATGTAGTCCTCTCTTCTCCCCACTTATATCGTCCCTCTTACGCCCAAATTTTAGGAACATAACTACAATTTTTAGGTCACGATAACTTTTCCTCCTACGTTAAGTCGGAGATTTTAGTGCTCGGACGTAACGCCAACTCTCTACTGCTGACGTAACCTACTCTGTGAGATGTAGACACAGAATAGGAAGTAACCCTTGATAATTATCGACCTTTATTGTCGCCATGTGCAGTTTCTGTTTTAAAGACACTGCAGCATATTTTAGGTCTACGACACTATACAAGGTCAGGTATTATACACTATACAGGGTCAAATATTATAAACCATCCCTGGCCAACACTGTTTCCCCGTAAATATATATTGAGACGCAAAAGAATTGTGCATGCACAAAGGTGGAGGTCATTCCGAAGGGTAATCAGTGTAACGTAACTGAAAACAGTCTTTTTTTGATATCAACTAAATGCAGTTGAATGTCTTCATTCCGCGTTTTACCTTGACTACACACGAGCGGGTGCTGATAAGTCCTTAGGCCAACTCACTTCCCGATGTCGTAGGACGGAATCGATAGTGTCGTTGGAAAGAGGGGTCTGTTCGTGTGCCGAATTACAATTATTTTCTTGTTACAGAGGCTGAAACGAAGCATGTCAAGCGACGCGCGCGATTTCAACAACATGCAGGCGCGAGCTGTCACCAAGGTTTTTCTTCCTGCAAGGCAAGAAGCCGAAGGAAATTAACGCCATTCTGATAGAAACATCAGGGGAACATGCACCATAGTATGCCACCGTCAAAAACTGGGTGGCCCAGTTTAGACGTGGTGATTTTTCCAATTGTGGTGCGCCTCGTCCTGGACGACCCAAAACAGTGACCACCCCAAAGATTATTGATCAAATTCACGAGCTAATCTTAAAAGACCGCCGGATTTCGGCTAAATCAATAGCTGACCAACTGGGTATCTCACGTGAGTGGGTTCGGTCCATCATTCAAAGAAGATTTGGACATGTGGAAGCTCTCCGCGAAGTGGGTCCCGACATGCCTGAACGCGGATCAAAAACGTCAACGGTGCCAGTCGTCCGGGCAAATTTTGGAATTTTTCGGCGCGATCCAAATGATTTTCTGTCGCGATTGGTGACCATGGACGAAACATGGATATATCACTATGACCCGGAGACAAAGCAACAATCAATGGAGTGGCGGCATAGCGGCTCACCCCGTACCAAAAAATTCCGAGTGAAAAATTTCGCTGGAGAATTGCTCGCCTCGATTTTTGGGGCTCAAGACGTCGTCCACCTCATTGATTATCTTCCAAATGGCCAAATTATCAACGCGGAGTATTACTCATCTCTGATTTGCAAGTGAAGGACATTTTGACGGAGGAACACCCCTGGAAGGTCACCAAGGGGTCTTGTTCTTGCACGACAATAACCCAGCTCACCGGGAACTTGCAACCCAAAAGAAACTGGCCTACCTGAGCTTCCAATGTCTTGATCACCCACCCTATTCTCCCGATCTGGCCCCGTCGGACTGAAAAAGAAGCAATTGAAAAGTCGCCATTTTTTTTCCGACGCGGATGTCGCTGCTGCCGCGGAGACCTGGTTAGACGGACAACTTTCTGATTATTTTTGAGTGTCTTGCAAAAGTTAAGAGCAACGGGCTATGAAGTTTATTGAGCTTCGTGGGGAGTATGTTGAATAAATCCCGAGTTTGTTTGCTGTAGCTTGTTTCATTCCTGGTCGGGCTCAGGACTTATCAGCACCCCCTCGTAAAGTAAAGTAACTAACTCGGTAACAGAAACGAAATTTGGTGTTTTTCTTTTGTGGTATTTTCTGACACATATTTTTCCCCTGTTGATGAAAATATAGTGGCGTGGAAATTAATTGCCGTGTTTGTTTTATGGTGTAGGCAGACATTTGTTTACAGTAGGCTATGAGGTGATAGATGTCTTCCTTGTGGTGCTTTTTGACATGTAGATTGATTTTTAATTAAAACACTTTATTATCCAACAGATGCACAAATATATAATCCGTAGATACAATTAGAATTATTATAAAATATTTAAAATTGCTCCAACATATTTCGGATCACAAGGGATCAATCATCAGGGAGCTCTATACAGTGCTTGGTTAAAATTACAGTAATGGTTCTATCTCGTACGTGTGTGTACTGCACAGTCTAGAGAAGACCAATTTTCCCTCAGTACTCTCTAGCCTCGTTAGATATCTCCAGCCTATACACAAATGTCCCTGTGAAAGAAACCAAAGATATCTTCGCCAACACCCTAGTGGAAAACAAAGTGCACCCCCAAATCAGACAAGAGCTGCTGAACTGGTATGACACTATTACTCATCAGAACTCTTTCTCTAATGACTGGAAAATCTTAATTCAGCAGAACGGACTGGCTATGGGCGTTCCATAATCAGGGCTCATAGCAGAATTCTTCCTCCAAAATCTAGAAGATACACACTTTGCGCAACTCTTCGGCAAACACAGCATCACTGCATACTTTCGCTATGTTGATGAAATTTTGATAATTTATGACTCCCGCCACACTGACATAAAAAACATACAACACCTCAACACCATAGAAAGATACTTTATTTACAAAGAATTCTCCAATAACAACCACCTATATGATGAACTTAACATAACCCCCAACAAAATCTTCGATGACATGCTAAAACTCCACTAGCCATAAAAAAAGCCCAACCACCCAGCCCCTTCCAATACCCGACCAGCCGAGAGACAAACAATGACCCACCCAAACTCAAGACCACCGAAACCTTTCCAACAAGGCAGAACCGACACAAAACAGTAGCAATATACATCTGTGAAGACACCACAGAAAGGGATAAAACCAACACGCATATAGTGTAAACACCACAGTACGCTTATTGAACAGAAGTGACAGTGCGAATAGAAGATTCAATTAGTAGCGTAACAAGCGCCTGAACACCTGCAACACAGTCTAGGAATTGGCTACACAGTGAGAAACAGTACGCGGCAACAACAACAGTGTGTGCCAACACCCACATGGAAATACACCCACGCAGGGGTAAAACCGAAACGAGCTGGGAACACACTAACACCCGGAGCGTAATTAAGTACTAAACTATTCATATTCGCCAATAGAGGAAATTTTCCAATGTGTAACTAGACTGGAGCAATTCACCACCCTACTCACACACATCTCTGTCCCCATACGCAAGGGACCACGCATCCAAGGCCATTCGGGCCTCCCCGCCAAGCAACCCAATTAAGAAGAAGGACGGAGAACAGGCCTCCATACAACTACAGAACTTTAAAACTTGACACCAGCTACTAGCAGCACCTTGCCTCTAGTCAGTGCACACCACCACATATAGAATTACTTTAAGCAATAAGGTCCTTATGTAGAGATCTCTGCACCACGTGCGCGCTCAATGTATATAGTACGACCTTAAGTTAAGTTCTCTTAAGACAACCTCAAGATGGCCAGTATAGGCCGAAACATGTAGTTGTCCAGTATATCCATTAAATACACCTTAAGTGATAGAGTTGTTTGACTGCATACCATTTCCAATTTTCACACACACAACGAGGATGACACACTTCCTAGACTTCCTAGCCTCTTTAGACTGTGCAGTAAACACACGCACCACTGGCAAATATGCTGCCATAACACTGACTACGTCCATATCAACGGACGAGATAGAACCATTACTGTAATTTTAGCCAAGCATTGTATAAGCTCCCTGATGATGGATCCCTTGTGATCCGAAACATGTTGGAGCAATTTTAAATATTTTATAATAATTCTAATTGTATCTACGAATTATTTATTTGTGCATCTGTTGGATAGTAAAGTGCTTTAATCGTCACTGATGCACGGTACAAACATCAAGATTGATTTTTAACTGTGTGTTATAATGAAACATGGGGACCGCGGTAGCACAGTGGTTAAGGTGCTGTGCTACAAATCGGAAGGTCGCTGATTCGATTCCAGATGGTGTCATTGGAATTTT
>Ga0136643_10002423_pt1 | contig 24162 bp, 26 predicted proteins | sample TergutLab28metaG_FD_96883 | JGI IMG/M metagenome (GOLD analysis project Ga0136643, IMG submission 96883) | Labiotermes labralis P1 segment gut microbial communities from Petit-Saut dam, French Guiana - Lab288 P1 (version 3) (version 3) | ecosystem: Host-associated > Arthropoda: Insects >... | reverse complement strand
TGACGGAAAATTTTTTTCAGCAGTGTACCACACACTCCAACCCTCTTATTTCTCAAATAGGAAATTACTCCCTACCCGACCTCCTCGCACAGTACAGAAAATACACACACAAATGAACAAAACACCTCCTATTGTAGATTTCACCTAACATCTGCAGTGTTTTTTTACATTGTATTTCTTTTTCACTGCTGTAACCCTTATGTATGTATCACACCACACCCACATGAAAAGCATTAAAAAATACTGTTGTAAATTGGTTATTGGAACAATCTGTATACCCTACATGTACTTGTAAGAACTTCAAACGCAATAAATCACATTAAAAAAAAAGGATTAACTCATTACATGGAACTTGTCTTGACATAAATAAATACATATATAAAAGAAATGATAAACATTGAAGTAAAATACAAAATTTAAAAACAGGGTTTAACATAAATAAATGCATGTATAAAAAACTAATAAACCTTACATTAAACTACAGAATTTAAGTACAAGATTTTATACATATTTTTGTATGTGTCAGGTGAATCATGTTGTTGCAATGTACGTAAGGTAATAAACTTTATTGAAAATATATAATGGATTAATTACTGGAGAACATCAATATCCTCTGTAACATCTCTATTCATATACTCTTCAACAGAATAAAACGAGTTTTTTAAAAGAAACTTTTTCAATTCATGTTTAAATTTATTAGTATTATGCGCTACTTTCTTGATACCAAGAGGTAAGGTGTTGAATAATATGACACCTGAATAGTAAACTCCTTTTTGAACTTTAGTTAATTTTGCTGAAGGAACATGTAAATCCAATTTAAGGCGAGTATTTATTTTATGCAGTTCAATGTTAAATGTAAATATATCCTTATACTTTACAACAAACATAAGAATGGAGAAAATATATTGAGAATAAAAAGTTAAAATTCCAAGCTTACTGAACATTGAACGACAAGAGTCCCTTGCTTTAGCTTTTATGATAATTCTTACAATTCTTTTTTGTGTTATGGAAATAGTTCTACTATATGACGAGTTACCCCAGAATATGATACCATAATTTAAAACCGAGTGAACATAAGAGATATAAATCTGTTTTATAATTTTTAATGATAAGATAGACCTGAGGGAATGAAGTATGTAACCCAGTGAATTTAGCTCTGAATTTATATAATCAATATGTTTTTTTCCATGTTAATGAGGATTCCATTATAATAGCTAAACATTTAATGGAATTAGTGCAGTTGATTTTGCAATCAATAGATTGTGTATTAACTGTAGATCGGTAATTAATGTTTGAAGAAAACTGCATAAAAGTGGTCTTATCATAATTTAATAGCATTATATTTGATTGAAACCATTTTTGTGTTATTTCTAGAACTAATTTGAGATCTTGGTTCATGTTCATTGAATTAGGGTGTGCTATTAAAAAACTTTTGTCATAAGCAAATAGTACTGGTAAGGCAATATCTTTTACTAATTGAGGTAAATCATTTATGTAAAATAAGAACAGCAATGGTCCAAGAATAGACCCTTGAGACACCCCATGCTTTACTAATTCCCAAGCTGAAGTGCAATTTGAAACATGTGATGTTTTAATTGTTACTCTCTGGTACCGATTACTTAAATAGGATTTGATTAGTTTATTGGTTCTACTGATGATGCCATAGTACTCAAGTTTAGATATTAAAATATCATGATTCACAGTATCAAAAGCCTTTGTAAAATCACAGAAGATACCACAGACTAAGGATTTATTATTAATATGTGATAAAATTTGATTTAATAATTTAAATATAGCCAATTCAGTTGAGCTATTGTTTTTAAATCCATATTGAACCATATCAATTATATTATTTTCTTTAGTATGTTGAAGTAGTCTGTTATATATAACTTTTTCAAAAATTTTAGAGAAGGATGTTAATAGGGATACCGGCCTGTAATCCAACATCTCAGTTTTATTACCCTTTTTAAACAACAGGAAAACCTGAGAAAATTTTAGCCAAGTAGGAAATGACACAAGAGGTAACAGGGATCAGTAAAACATCAGTAAGTTACAATGTTGTCATTAAGAATTGCAAACATTATAATTATGCAAATAATCTCAAAATACATTTATATAGAATTTATTATTCAGTGTTTTCTATTCTCCTTTCATACCAACAGAATAACTCTGTAAAAAACCATTCTGTATTGTTATCAATGACATATTATGTTAAACTATCCATCCAGAGTATAGAGAGTGTGGATTCAGAAAATGTTTTAATGCCATTTTAAATTTCTTAGGATTATCTGAAAGATCCTTAATTTCGGTACGAAGATTAAAAATAGATTCCCGAATTATAAAATTCTCTTTAAAAAACAGCCCTATTTCCGTGAGGCAGATGCAAGTTATTTCTTTGTCTGGCAAGTATAATTACCTGTATTAATTATGAAATGGCTTTTATTATTCAATACAAATCCTAATAAAGTGAGTATATATTGTGATTTAAGAGGTAAGATATTTATAATTTTGCATAAATTTCTAAACGAGTTCCTGTTTCTACATCCCATCATAACCCTAATTACCTTTTCCGTACCTTAAAAATTGTAATACTTTGTGATGAATCTCTTATAGTAAGATAATAATCTCGTAACAAACTACAAAATAAAGTCCTCAATAGGTGGACAGTTCCTCACACATGAGACAACTTTCCCCGCCTCGTATGAAACCTGAAAGTTCATTACGACGTTGGTAAAAGCGTATCTCTTGCCCCTGTCCAGAGCCAGATGAATCCAGTTCACATCCTTCCCTTGAACTTATTTACCATTAATTTTAATATTCACCTCCCCTGTAGCCTAGGTTTTCCACGAGCTCTCTTCCCTTTATGTCTCCCAACGGAATTTTTGTAAGCATTCTAATCCCATTTGCGCAACACATCTTGCACATTGCATACTCCGCAATTTATTTATTTCAACGGTACTTGGCGAATACAGATTATAGTGCTCTCATTATTTCATTCGCTTTTGCTTACTATCACTTTTTCCATACATAAACATCGTCCTCACCGTTCTGTCCTGTTATATATAACTTTACGTTTTGAGACAACACATTAACATCATAGAACGTCATCGCAAAAATGCATTTCGCGACTGTATTTAGCTTCAACACGTTATATAACAATAAAATACGACAGAAAAATAAAAATGAGGACGGCAGGATTTTTAATCATTCGTTACACTTCATAAAATTCTTAAACAACCTATCCTACCTACAACACAGCAGACTAACCGCTCTTCGGATAACCTCCTTTATGTTTGTGTATTTTGTGCCTTCGTCTACTGGCACTGTTCTTCCGGATTTTATTCTGCATTTCAATGGTAGCACTGAAAACTACATGTTTATGTCTACACTGAGATAGCGGTATCCACAGATAATATGACAGTGAACGCACCTTGGTTGTATTATAAGATCATCTTGCTTGTGGTCATGTCACGTGCTATACTGGAATAATTGAACGTGTATCAAATCATGTGAGTGGTTGATATTGCAAAGCAGTGAAAGAGTTAGAGCGCGACGAAAAATAATGGGTTTCTCTATTGTTCCATTTTTAATATTTACAATATTTTGGGGAATTGTTGGTATAGTATTGCCGTTTTTTGTACGGAAAACGCCAAATAGAGGGTGAGTGTATAAAGGTTATATGAAATTTGACATCACTTACATTGCTGTCCATTGGAATGGTCTTAAGTTGACGTGTTGGAGCTTTAGTTTTGGGAGCATGGGGGAGTAAAGTAAATTGTAAAGGATTATTCTTTAGATAGGCTGGACTGTGTGCAGTTGCCGTAGTGAAGTAGTAATTGTGTTACATATAAAACCGACAAATCACAACTGCTGCATTTTTTTTTCTCAGTAACGTACAGTCAAAATTTGGTACCCAGATGTAATTTCTAGACTTTCACCCTTTCAGCTTGAATAACCTTCACCCAGTAACCAGTTCAAAGTTACAGTGACATGCTCTGTTTGTATCAGGTATTTTGTATGCATATAGGCATTTTAGAAATATGACTTACCTCTTTTCCTGATATGAAAATTAAAGCATTTTCTTTCTTTCACAGCATTGTGCAAGTGGTTTTAATGCTGACAGCAGCAACCTGTTGGTTGTTGTAAGTATTAATTTACAAGGACTGTGATTCATGCATTCAGTGTCGTGATGTTGATCCATTGTGTTTCTTCACCTCCCCATTATAAATGATTTTCCCATTAAGTATTGAGATATGATCACCATATTATGTCTAAAATGTAGGAAGCACTTGTCTGGCATGTGTTGTGGAGTCGCTTTTGTAGATTTAGAAGCTTATGTTCAGTATAATCAGTAAATCTTGCTTACATCTTGCAAGGTTGTGAAAATTGATCATTCGTGTCATGTCATACAGTTTTGTGTGTGTGAGCAGCATCTTGGTTAACTGCAGCTTTGAAATTTCTTTCCACATTCTCCAACATTTTCCTACATGTGGTTAATAAATTTAGTCTTCAGGGCTGAGTCAAAATATGTTTCATACTCCCAAACATAACTGTGTTTATCAAAATGCAATATAGGTTTTTTCCAGAAAATTCAATGCTTAAATATTTGGGGATATCCTAATTTTGCATATGGGGCACCAAACTGGACTGTGCTGAACCAAACTGAGGTCTGCATTGCCAAGAGAACAGGGCACACTGGAGCTTTGTGAGTTCTGATCTGTTTGTGGTAGAAGAAATTTGTTATTCTGGTAAAATAGCGGGCCATATAGAGAAGAGCATTAACTGTATGATACTAATGGGGGGAGGGGGTTCACACTGGATTTGGATCCATTTTGCTTTTGGCATATGTATTTTTGCAGGGGGGTTGTCGTAAATTATGGTCATCATGCATTTTGGGTAAATATGGTAAGTAAAGTTTCAGCTTCACAGTTGGTGTACAATACTGTTCATCAGGCTCATGATAACATTGCCTGAGTATTCATGTCTGCACATTGCTGTTCTGTATCATTCTGGTTTATAATGCTGCCATAGGAGCATGAGAAGTTCAATGTATGATTGTGAGGCTGGTGATTCAGAACTGTGGGGTGGTTTAGAGCTCTCCAAACATTTTTCCTTTCATCCTGAACAACCAACTATTCTTTATTTCAGTAGTGATCTTACCTTCACCATTGGTGGTTTTAGTATCAAACAAACGTTTGAAACAAAAAAGGTATGGTTCCGTATTTTCTTTTGAACCTGTATTTGCAGAACACACTGTAGTCAGTCATTTGTACAGAATGATGAAACTGCTTATTGCAATTCACAGATTAGTGGAAAAACTATCACTTTCCTGAAAATCCCATCCTTATATTCACTTGGAGTCATTGCTGTAAATTAGAAAATAGCCTGAGCACGCACGTCTTTCTTATGTCGTGTAACATTCCTCATTTCATTTCTTTAGAGCCTTCTGACTCTCCTCAAAACTGTTTAGCATTGCAACGTGCTTTCTAAAAGAAATTTAGTTGTTTTGCTTAGCTGAGTGAACTTAAAAAATCTAAGGAAAAATTTCCTCAGAAATAAAGAAAGAGTTTTATTTTAGTATGCAGCATGTTCATATGGAAACTGTATGGACTCAAAGATTTTCATATATTGCAGTTAAAAGTTAGAGCATATACCAGAGTGCACTAGTTGCTTGGTTTGTTATGTGTATGTGTGTATATAATATGGTGACAAGATACGTAAGTTTCTTGAGTTAATGTGATGTTCTAATTGGTTACATTAAACTTGGGCCGATGTGACTCACAGTGTCGTAGATATCCAGCAAAACATTGTCATGACCCCTGTTTTAGTGTGTAACCTAGAAGCAAATCTTGGAAGTGTTATTAACATGAATAAGTGTTGTTAATGGAATGCAGACAAAAGCCATACACAGAGAAATACAGAAAATTGTGGATGGCGGAAATAGTGGCGTCAGATGTATACTTGCATCATTTATGGTTTAGGGCTGGAGTTTTATTGTGTGAAGGGTGGATAGTACACGCACTGGAAACTTGTTCTGTAGTAATATGATTCCATTGACATTTTATTTTGCAGTTGGTTATGTTGCTACTTGGCACAGTTGAATCCTTTGATAGGACCAAAACTGGAGAATACAACGATACTGTTGATAGCAAGAGAGTGGGTAAGTTAAATTAAGAGCATTTACTTTATTTAAGTATTTCCTTTGTTGTAATTAATGAGATAATATTCCTTTAGGTTTTCCTTCTCCCATCCTGTTAATACATTTTTTTCCCCCTCACGCTGTGTTCAGAGTTCCCTCCTTATGCATCACTGTACCCACCCATGTTCATACAAATCATGTCTTCTTACTTGTAGTTTGTTGGGTATACGCAGTATGGCTGTGGTTCTCATTCATTTTTGACCATGGCCAGACCATAAGTAAGATTGTTATGGTAACCAGATAATGCCAGTACATATTCTACACCCTGTTTAAGCCATTAAGTTCACTTGGTTTTTACATTCATGGCCCATCAACAGGCTCTTGTGAACAATGTTTTTGAGAATCTCTGCAGTTGCGCTATTGAAATGCTGAAGTGGACTTGGAACACAGCAGCATATTCAAGCTCATATAACACTAGCATAAATTTATGGATTGTAGTGGGGATTTTATGAAAGAGTGACAGAACATATCCAGCTAATAAGGATGGTGCTTGTTTTTATACATGTTCCTTTGTTGTAACATAATGTGAACATGTTGATTACTTTTGATATGACCCGTGAATTTGTGGTATATGCAGACTGAAAAAGAATGACAGTTTTTGAAAGATGTATTTAACAACATTAAAGGACCCATAGAAATGAATCTAATGCACTTGGAAGGAGAACTGAAGAATATGTTTTGTGAATTGGTGGGGGAGAGGGGGGGGGGGTGGAACTAACATTCTTCCAGTGATGGAGGACAACTGATCACATGGCATCAAGATGATGACTTGGACTGAGAAAGCATGTTGAGTGTTGAGTTTTCTTCCACAGTATATGTGACCACTGATCAGAAGTCTGTATAATATCTTTTATGTGCAAATTTGTTGGTATTGGGAACATATTGCACATTGCCAGAAAATGTCTGTCATGAAACAAGAGTGTTGCTTTGATGTGCAAAGCTGTAGAGTGCACATTGAACTCCACTACTGTACCAAAACATTTCATGAAGTTCTTCCAGTGGTGTAATTTTCATTTATGTGTACCATTCAGTTCTTTTAAAATAAATTTTTTGATCATTGTGTTTACTCAAAATATCTTAGCTAGCACTATTCATACCTTTGTTGGATTTGGAAAAACAAATCAGGTTTCTTGCATATACTCTTAGAAGCAGGATTTACTGCATTTCAGTAAGTTTCTTGTTTTTGTTTTCTTTTTCAGGGCAATCCACTTATTCATCAATAGTGAGGTAATGCAGTGGAGGAAAGCTGATTTTTTCATTCCACAGTTCTTGTTTATATTACCCATAGATGTGTACAAGTATTTGTAAATAAAAATCATTTTGTGTAATATCTGTTCCAATGATTATGTATCTGTGTATATATATATATATATGTACATGTAGTAAGATGATTTCCTACATTAACTTTGCCATACTCCATTTGTATCTGTATTGTGAATGAATAGCGTCTTGTATGTCATCATGTCACAAACCAGTCGACATCTGTACCCTTAGGAAGGTTAATTTTTCATGTTTATGTTTGAAGTACTGTGTTGTGATTAAAAAAGCTCTAACCCCTTGAGGGTCCCAATGGGACCTGTTTAAACATTCAGGGGGTGTGTTTTGGTTCGGTGCTTGGCCGTGTTTGCTGATTAAAAATACAGAGAAAGAAAGCAGAAATTGGATGCTTATGTATCATATGTGGACTAAGATAAGTGTACTTCAAAGGGGATCCTATGTTCATCTGACATGTGTTCAGACATATACAAGGTTAAACCAAGTATGTGTACCTTGCAGGACTGATTGTTGTGTACAATGAATGTAACTTTTATTCAGAGTAGATGGATAACTCAGAATCCACGTATTGAGAATTCAGGTTTTCTGGGATGTGATGTGTCACTGGATGAGTGGTTGCTGATGTCTGGAACATGTTGGTGTTACCTTTATTTTGAAGGGTGAACTGTCTTCTTGGATGAAATAGTCAAAATGTCAGGAACCACTCAACTGAGAACACAGTGTCACATCCCAGAAGACTTGAATTCTCAGCAACTTAGCGCTGAGAACTTAAAATGTCATAGCCCTTATACTGACTGTAATGTAACTGTATGGTGATGGTGAATAATTGTATGCTTTCTTCCAAAAGAATAGATTTGTAGTATTACCAGTATTTATAATTTTTAACATGGTGTTTGTGTTCATCTGTGAATGAAAGTATGATATTAAATGACATAACTGGATTCTTGCATTCCTAATAACAAGCTGTGTGTTAATGATTACCAGTTTTTGGTGAGTGTATTTAACATAACCTCTTACATAATACGAGGAAAAATAACCTGTCAATGCACAGCTTTACCGTAACAATTGTAAAGTTGTGCATTGACAGGTTCTTTTTTCTTGTATTACTTTATTATGTATTCTAGCAGCACAGTGTGGATACCAAACCTTAAAAAATGTGGCCTTTTCCTAACTCCATGGAGCAGAATTGGTCTTGAGAAGCCAATAGTTGCTTTATCTATTCGAGAGATTCCCTGCCTTTTATGGAACCTAAAGGTTCCTTGCTGTGTCCAGAAGAGTTGACTACTTGCCCCAATCCTGAGCCAGATAAATTGAGTCAATGCCCTCCTGTTTCTTTAGGATCCATTTTAATAGTATTCTCTCCAACTCTGTCTAGGTCTTCTCCCCTTTGTATGTTATACCTCACCCACTTGATTTTATCGCATGAATAATGTTGGGTGATGAGACATTTCGTACTGTTAGCCTGATATTGAGGAACCCTGTTTCAACAGCTGGTGTATTTAACAATGTATCTTCCTTGTCAACTGCAAATTGCATATTGGATCTAGACCAGAATAATGCCATGATTGAATCCATTTAGCTGGCTGTTCCAAATTGTGAGCACTGATTGTTGTATGTTGCCTTGTAATGGGTGAGAAATTGTTAAAGTGAAGCTTCATGTTATTTGGTATAATTACATTTTGCCTAGGAGATGTAATGTACATAAATATATATGTCTTCAATTAGAGCATAGTTTTAATGTGAAGCAGGGAAAGCAAATGCACAGGAAGGTCTTGCAAAAGAATACTAGGTCCTACTATGTAGCTAAGTAACTGTGAAGCCCTTTTGTATTGATTTAGCCAGTGGTGAATGCTGAAGAGCTACATGGGTCAAAGAACACACAATGACTAGGTTTTAAAATTTGTTGTGTTTTGTGAATGTAGAATATTCTATCAGCAAAAGCTATTCAGACAGTTCAGTACTGATGTTGGCTGTACTTGTATGTTATGTTTGTTCATGGACTGTAAGTTGATGCCCCCAATAGAAAATAAATTTCAAATTAGTGGGGACCTACAAGTTGTAAGGACCAGTATGGCATGGAATCCTGCGATTTTTGTGTTGGTAGGATTGTGGCCCCACCTGAACCACTCTGAAGATGGAGGTAACGAGCTCCTCCGAAACGTTGGGGCTATATACTAGTGGTTACGAAGTCGATATAACAGAAGAATCTGCAACGCTAGCACTGATTACATATAACAGACGAGCTTGTTCCTTTAACGATGTGACTTTTAGGTTTTCACAAGGTTTTTGGTATGCATTACATTCTACTCGCACCTTGTCCAGTTCCTACTGGTAAATAGGTAACGACGTGCAGTGCTTCCAAACACATCGGCAGGAATATATACGGAGAGTTGCTCCGTCCTAAACACGTTTTCCTAGCGTGGTTTTAGAATGTTGTCTGCGGAATGGGAGTTCCGTGTTAGCTCTTATCCGTGGTTGAAAGAACGGATGACTTGAGCAATATAGTGACTATATACTAGAGGATCTGTGGTGTCTATGTAGTTACGTGAGGTTAGGTTATTGTCGGCGTCATGGTTTGTAATTTTTATCACCTTATTTAACCAGCATCTGTCACAACAGTGAATAATAGATTACATTCCCGTTATCGATGTTGTGTCATTATTAAGCCGGGCATATACGTTTAGATCATGTCATATTTTTTTGCACAAGACGATTACTAAGAAATGAATATAGCCCTTTATTATTAAACCAGTTTTTAAGTGAAATAAATTATGCATTACCAGAATTCACTTAACTTAGTGTATTATATAACCTTCCTGTATGGTTTTCTCCAAAGTGTTTCGATGTTAAGGAATGGACATACTGAAGTCGCTGAGGGTTTGTGATTTATTTCGGTTGTTGGCTAGTACACAGTCTAAAACGAAGTAGGTCCCAAGTGTCTGGCGGTTTATTCGTTAAGATATCTTAACACAAAATCCGGAGTAAATACGTACTATGTGGTAATTTTGGTAATGCAGTCGTTGCATCGTACGAATGTTTGGTTACATGGTAATCATGAGTTGTTGAATTCTTACAAAGTATCGAAGTTATTTTTTTTTGTGATGTGTGAATAATCTTGCAATTTTTAGCAACCACAAATCATTCTACTGAAAGAAGGTACAGAGAATTCTCAGGGTAAAGCTCAACTGATATCAAACATCAATGCCTGCCAAGCAGTTGTGGATGCAGTTCGAACCACCCTAGGTCCTCGGGGAATGGATAAACTTATTGTGGATAATCAAGGAAAGTCTACAATTTCCAACGATGGAGCAACTATTATGAAGCTTTTGGACATAGTTCATCCAGCAGCAAAGACGTTGGTTGATATTGCGAAATCTCAAGATGCTGAGGTAAGTTTGTTCTAATAATTATGTGTAGTAAATTTAATATGTTATGCATTTCCAGCTTATGTTGCTTGTACTTTAATTTTGCTTATTAAAATCTTCACTGTTTTGTGGTATGTGCAAGAAAATGGTATGGTAGTTTGTTGTTTGCAAGTGATGTGGTTTTGGTATGCTGTGTAGATGTGATGAAACATTTGGCGCACATGCCATAAATTGTCGTGTAGTTGTAGGAATTGTTCAGCAGGTGTGTCATTAAGGTGTTAATTGTCCAACCACACAAAACATACAGCTCTAGTACAATAGGCTCAATAGTGGATCAGCTGTCAAAGTACGAAATGTGTAGCTCCCACTTGATGTTGTACACAGTCTACATTTTCTGTATCCAGATAAAAGTTACTACTCATCTTGTATATGACGGCTGTGGACCGCACTAACTATTTTCAATTCACGGGTACGTGTCCAGCACACTCCACTTTACTTGTAAACATAAGGGGTTTAAGAACAAGCAGTACAACTCCATTTTAAGGTTATCACAAGCCAAGACAAGAGGATTTGCATCAATATACATACTAAGCTGAACATTGCTGTGGCAAACATAGGCTGTGAAGGCTTTTCCATTACTCATATTTTTATCTTTTAGCCTTTTATCATATTTTACCTTTTTGTTATTCCATTTATTTTACTGTTCCATATAGATTATACCTAAGGAATTTTGTAACATGGTTATGTATTAGTTTTAACCTTATTATTCCATTTTTGTAATAATATTGTTATAATTAATAACACATTAAAGAGGGGCCTTTCTCCCATTATATTTGTTTTTGTGTATCCATCGTCTGCCTGAAGATGGCTGATTTGGACAGCTGAAACATTTTGCAGTTTGTATTAAAAGACTGTTGTGCTAGATCTGTATGTTGTGTTTGGTCATATAATTAACACTTTATTGAGAAATATGCATTGGAACAATGTCACCTAAGGTGAGTGGTTGTTGTATGTGCTACAAAAGATTGTTATGGAGAATGATGTGTTATTTATGCTATTTAATTGGGATATTATCAAGTTTTCTGGCTGGTAGCATGTCATATTTGTGCTTTTTTCCAAGAAATTGAAAAATATGTTACTGAAAATGAGGGAATGACTGAGTTAAATAAAAGTTCAAGTTCCTAATTTCTGGTACTATGTTTTGTAGTCATTGGGCACTGTATTAAGAAAGTATCTGAAAATTATAAGGTGTTAAGAAAAGTCCGACAATTATAAGGTGTATATTCTGCCTTTCTTTATCACATTTGAGTACCAGCATCTTTCTTAGACAGGTAGTTATTAGTGTTTATTTTAATTCTAATTATTAGATATTAGCAAAATGATTACTGGGTTCCATTCTGCTGTCATTGTTATACTTTGGAACTTCTTTGGTGATAAAATATGCGAGGATATTACAAATAGGATTAAGTGCTTTGCAGATGTGATTGTTCTGTTACGATTGAGGTTGTTGACCATCTCATTCCTCCTGTGAATGTGCTTGCCTTGGCAAGAGTGTAGCTTAGATGAGCACATGACTGGGGAAAAAAAATTGGTGTGACAGACTGATGGCTCATTGTTGAGGGAAACGAGTCATTTCATTTCATCCACACATCTTGTAATTATTCTGTATATGATTTAGATTGTTTAAAAATGATTCGATCAAAGTGTGATTGCATTTCTAGGTGGGTGATGGCACAACTAGTGTGGTTCTTCTAGCTGGTGAATTCCTGAAGCAGGTAAAATCTTTTGTTGAGGAGGGTGTTCATCCACGCATTATCATTAGAGCACTTCGCAAGGCAATGCAGCTGACAGTTGAGAAGATCAACAGTTTGGCAGTGAAGGTATGTGCTACTTTTGCTGTCCATATTTCCTAAATTCTTACAATTTTTTTTTTCTACACTCAAGAGATATTTCTTCTAGTACCTCTCCAAGCATCTGTCCCCAGTTTTTTTCTGTGATTAGTATTTAAAAGAAAAAAAGGCTGGTTGCTCACTCTTACTTTTAATATTTGTAAATTTGATCTATGAAATGTTACCAGGCTACATGAAGCTTGGTATAGACTGTAATACAGCATGACAACTTTACTTTCACCTGTTACTACAAAAGAATTTTACTGTAATGATATCACCAGAGTGATGCCAGGTAGAAAGGACTTACGAACATGCAGGTCAGTGTGACCAGAGCTCATGAACAGAAGAGACTAATTATTTATAATATAAAGGAAATGTATACTTTTTTTCATCCTGAAATGTTTTTAGCATGCACCTTAAACACTGTATTGCGGCTTGAGCAACTGGGACATGGTATATGCACGTGTACAATACATCAGACTGTCAGATGGGTGTTGGTTGGCATTTTTGGCAGTTTGAGGCTAAAGTAATAGTCACATTTGCTTGATGTTTATAGTTTTTTTCCTCCTGTAGTAAACCTGTGAGGTCTCTGAATGGGAAAGGCATGTAATCAGCTTTCAGATTGACTTTGTTTAGCTCTCTAGGCTTGTCATGAGCCAAGTTAAGTCCGTTGTAAAGTGACTGCTTTTGGCCAAAATTTGTGAATGTTAGAAATTTAGGACCATCAGTATGTCAGATTGGTTACACTTAAGAGCACAGCAATTTGGCATGGATACTTTCATCCATAGTACCTATAACTCCGAAGTTTTTATGCTGATTGTTAGGTCTGGTAATGAGCTTTGTTGATTAGGCATGGAATACTCTTTTTCAGAAGGTGCTAGGGAGATTGTTTAGGTTTCAGTTGAGAATTGCGCCTTAAACAGGCAACAGTGTTGAATTAAGGCAACTTTGATATTGTGGGATCTTTTGGTGCCTAATGGCAGAAGTAAGGCAATACTTTATTCAATAGCATTGTGTTGGCCATTTCTTTGGATACTTGCGTAATTGTAACTGTAGTGTTTTCAAAGCATTGCTAATTTTTAAATAATAGTATATGAAGAGAACACAAGTTCACAAAGACATTGATTGCTAATAGTGATGGGATTGAAGTAGAGTATTTTGACTTCTCAGCACCCAGAGGAAATATGGAATATTCACTTCGTGCAGGTCCTAGGAGATACAGGACTCTCCAGCATGTCACAAAGTAAAAATGCTAATCATATGACTGGAGTGTGCATGAGAAAAAGGAGGGTGTGTTGGACATGTTCAAGAGAGAATGGGAGCAAAATTATGAAGAGTGGTGAAAGGCTGCAAGGGGCAAAAGTGGGAAGATGGGCACTGGAGGAGTTAATATATGCCGATATTGAGTAATTGTAACAGAAGTGGTCTAGTGATTTGCTATAATTATAATTTCCAAGAAATGGGGAGAGTCATTGTGGGCTGTCGTGACATAACCTACGGGATGGTTTGTTGTCCAAAGGTACGCAAATACCAGGAAGCATTTGCGGAAAGAAAACCTAACCAACACCAGTACTCATTCCCTTACTTTGTGGTGGGAATTTTAAAATAATGTATAAAATCTGTTGTCACTGAATGTTTAGTGTGTGGCCTCTTAAATCACAGGTTTGTGCTGTGGCCAGGGCACTGTTCACTTTCAGTGCCGTGGGACGTTGTTTTTCCGTTTGGATGAAAAGGACGTACATTTTGTGGGACAGCATTTTCCTGTTCATGCAATAAATGCCAGTTAAGAGACACCAGTGAAGTGCATGGATGAATGAACTTAAGCTTGTTGCATGTGGTTACAGTAGTGGTATATGGGAGCATATTTCAAGAACTGCATTTGTAAAAGTGACACACTTGAAAGTACTCTTGAATGCTGCTGATTATTTGCTTGATGTGGTGTTTTTTTTCCCGGGCAGATTGAGGAAAACAATGCTGAAGAGCATCGGCAGCTGCTTGAGAAATGTGCTGCTACAGCATTAAGTTCGAAACTTGTCAGTCAGCAGAAGGGGTTCTTTGCAAAGATGGTGGTAGATGCTGTATTGTTGTTGGATGAGCTTCTGCCACTAAATATGATTGGTGTGAAGAAGGTTACTGGAGGAGCTTTAGAGGTTAGTACATTGATATTTTAAGTTGTGTTTCTCCTTGTTTTTAATCTGTTTTTCTCCATCTGAATTCATCCATGCTGCAAAGACCTTGATAAACAGTTTATGAGATACTGTAAAGAAAGAATTTAGTGGTGGTCATGTGAAGTATTTATAATCATTTCATGTGGCTAAAAATAAGATTGGTAAAGGAAAGTTATGTAAAGATGTAGGATAAGAGGTTTCCACAGCAGGTTTATTGAGGATTTTGGTCTTCTGGGATGAGATGCTGTGTTACTGAGTTGGTGTTTGGCTGATGTTTGAGAGGAATGTCAGGAAATGCTGTGGACTATGGGCTGGATGTTCCATGGAATTGTGATTCATTTCCTGGCTTTATTTATTTATGTGCACAGTGCAGGAAGTTTGTGTAGTTGCACTGCACTATGTGTGTTGGTTTTATTGTTTCTGTAGGACTCATTACTGGTAGCAGGCGTGGCCTTTAAAAAGACATTTTCATATGCTGGGTTTGAGATGCAGCCCAAGAAATACAGCCATCCCAAAATTTCCCTTTTAAACATTGAGTTGGAATTGAAAGCTGAAAGAGACAATGCAGAAGTACGAGTTGAGAGCATAAAGGAGTATCAAAGGGTTGTAGATGCAGAATGGAAGATCTTGTATGAAAAACTGGATTTGATCCACAAGAGTGGAGCACAAGTGGTTCTTTCGAAGCTTCCTATTGGGGATGTCGCAACTCAGTATTTTGCTGACAGGTATGTGGATATGAAGATTTATCATATTTTATCATTCCTGTTAATTTATTTGTTCATTTATTTGCTCCACAGATCCATATTATTTACAGAATTCAGTTATTATTTTTTGGTTGGTTGCAGAAATACATTTTTTGTTGGCAAACCTAATGTTGCATGAAGTCACTAGTAAAAGTTTATGGTGTGGCTGTGGGTGGAAGAAGGATAAAGTTCTTGCTGCAACACATTCGTGTATATTTGCATTTAATAAATTATGTTGTAAGACCAGATTGTGTCGAAAAAGTTTTGGTTGGAAAATGTTAATTGAAAGAGAGAATAACATGGGAGACAAATATGTGGATTTGAATATTGTGAATTATAGGGATGTACGGTGGACTGGACTCAGATTTAGTGGATCGATGGGTTCTTGTGGTAATGTTCACTTTTGGGTTTTGTGTGAAAGATATGTTTGAAATTTTCATTCCCTTTACTACGGATGTGGATAATTCTGTATGAGATCTCACAGCTGTCTCTTGGTCTCTGGTATCAGCTGTGTTTCTTCTTTACAGGGATATGTTTTGTGCAGGCCGTGTGCCTGAAGAGGATTTGAGACGCACCATGAAAGCTTGTGGTGGTTCTGTGATGACTACTGCCCATGATATCAATGATTCCGTTCTTGGCTGTTGTGATTACTTCGAAGAGAAACAGATTGGAAGTGAAAGGTATTCTGTTGTTAGTCATGTTTGTAGTGCTGATTGGTAAACGGATATTTCTGGATTAGTAAAGATATCCATTGGTATGATTTTCTTGGGGCCAAGATTTAGAACAACTCATATATTAGCTGGGAATATGTGAAAATATAAAGTGCATTGGCATTACAAAATTTGTGACTGCTGTAACATCAAAATCGGGAGCCAGGTTACAGAGTTTTACTCTTTGTGCCATTTTAGTCTTTGTAATGGAGTACCACATTTACCAAAATGGAAGATTTATGAAACTATGGGTGATAAGGATTTTGAATGCAAAATATGTGTCATTGTGTTTGTATATATATTTGGGGCTGTTGATATTTTAAGATGTCACCAGCTTATGCCCACACCATATCCTGCTGTGAAACTGAGTAGGCAGAGTCTGTTGCATGCATGGAAGGAGTTTTGTGTTGTTAAATGTTGTCATTTTTAAGGTGTTAATTTTGAGGTGGAATAAGGACCTGGAGATGGACATGAAGACACAGGAGTATGTATTTAATTAGAGTCCTATCTGGAGGCTGGGTATTGTAGCATTTTTTTTATGGTTTTTGTGGTTAATTCCACGATGATTCATTAGTTTAAGCATGACCACATTTCCCATATCACTTCCAATTTATGATCAACCAAACACTGAGCACTGTAGAACCCAGCTGTTGGTACGCAGATATGCAATCCAGCAGCTGATTAATGTAAGGACCGAACTAAGCTAAATTAGCATTTATTTAGTTGGTAGCAGTAGAGAGGATGTTGACAGTCAAAATGTCCTGGGTAAATGATTTACAGGTACAACATTTTCACTGGCTGCCCAAACGCCAAGACTTGCACCATAGTTTTACGAGGTGGAGCAGAGCAGTTCATGGAAGAGACAGAACGGTCATTGCATGATGCTATAATGATAGTACGCCGAACCATAAAGAATGATGCTGTTGTTGCAGGTATGTTGTTAGTGCCTTAATTATCATCATCATCATCATCATCATCTGGGATAGTGGCGGCAGCATGGTACAAACCATTCTAGGCTTGTCCTGTCTTCATGGTTGCTGGGTTCTCCATCCTTTCTTTGGTTGATCTGCACTTTTGTCTGTCAGAGTGTATTCATGCACAAAGTTAGAAATGCATGTATTATTCATTCTTAAAATTAGATGCCCAATGTGATGTGTAGGAGACCAGGGTAGAAATGTGAGCTGCATAAGGGCAAAGATAATTGAATGGTGCTTCTCTATACCTGACGCTTGGCATTTTGATCATCACAGTGAGTGGCAGGTCGATGTTAGACACCAGAGGGTTAATCGTTGTTGTGTCCACTGGCATCTGTAATCCACAGTAATTTTATTGAGATGGTATAGAGCCTTAGTAGAAGCTTCATTGTTGCTAAGGAAATAAATCATTTTCAAGAGATTACCATGCTGTGTCTGCCCGACCGTCTGTCCGCCCCCATGTACTACAGTTCTTGAAACAGCTGGCCATTTTCTCAAAACTTTGTGTGGGTCTTAATGCCATTATAGGCCACCCTCTGCCAATACTTTCAAATTTCCTACTGTCACTGATAACACAAAGACACATGAACTTCAGAGGTCAGAACAGCACTTGTGCCATGTGATCTAGTCCTGGAGGGATCCCTGAACAGTATGCAAATATGGAAGGGTGGGTTGCAGATGTGTAGTGATGAACTGTGATGCTCCACCAAAAGAAGGCAACTTACGTACAAATGTGGGAATATGTGGTGACTGATGAGTATATTGGCCATATGGGTTATGTAAGAGATGGGACCGCTGGCTGCATGTTGTACGGTTCTTTGAGTTGTGGTACACAAGGTTTACAGCGTATATCTGCAGTGGCTAGTAACTGTGGCACTTGGGCCTATTGTTAGTCCCTGTAGCAGTTGCATGCAATCTTAGGGCATGCATCTGTCTGTGTGTTCTCAGTACTAGACACATTATTTGTGTCAAGTTGTGTGAATGACGTTGCCACAGTAACCTTTGTGTTGTATATCAGCATGACGTTCTGTCAGGTAAGTTGTGAGATTGTGTTCTTTGATACAGTTCTTGGTTCATGTCCCTGTATTCAATAGCTGGAAAGAGGTGGGTTTTTTCCTGATATCTATGTCATCAAGAAATGAAAGGGCTGAAGTAGTCACAGCTCCCTCTTAATTCTGTATGACATGCAATTCAGGATGGGAGTCTTAACAACACCAGATTTGTAGGACTTGAAAGATGTGGTCATTTTGTAAAATATTTTGATTTGATGCAACTGATGTAAAGTTTATAAAACAACACTTCAGTTACATACTTTTAGTAACACAAATTTTGCGTGTTCTACAGGTGGAGGTGCTATTGAGATGGAACTCAGCAAGTTACTTCGTGATTATTCTCGTACTATCGCGGGGAAAGAGCAGCTGCTAATAGGTGCCATTGCCAAGGCTCTTGAAATAATTCCTAGGCAACTGTGTGACAATGCTGGCTTTGATGCAACAAATATTCTAAACAAGTTACGTCAGAAACATGCACAAGGTAATCCAGTAAAGTGTAGGTATTTTAGGAAGTTGTATTAGGCTCTGTTTTCTTCTGTGTATGTAAGGTAACTTGGCTGTATGGCATTGTGTTCATTGCCATGTATCTCAGTCTTGTGCTGTCAACTTTAACACAAAACATCATTCATCCCCAAGTGGACACAGTATTTATGCATTATTAATATGGATTGAGTAGGTTAGTGCAGCAGGAATAAAGCCATGCTTAATTTACAGTTCAGCTGTGTATAATCTTAGACAGGATGCATTTGTTACATTCCTCTGTTATTCCATAATTTGATGGTTCAGTAGTTAGCAACAGGGCATTGAAGTCTTTCTTCTGGGGTTATGCCACATAGATTTTTAGAAGTTACCAGTCTGTTTACCATTCTACATGATGCGACATCCAAGAAAACTTGAATCTTCAGGAACACGGCTGTCAGAACCTAAAGTCTTGCATAGTATGAAATAGTCTACAAACAACTCCTTTCTGTTCCTTTCTACATTACTGTACATAATCATCTTGTTTCATTCAGTGTTGCAGAATCTGCAGTTTGAGTAATAATGTAAAATAACCAAATAAGCAAACAACTGCCCTCAAAAAATATGCCTACATTAGGTTTTAATGTTGTGTCTTTTAATTAAAGGAAATTGTGTGCAAGGTCTTGCATTTTGGCTACTTAGTGTGAAGAATGTACGGTGGCTCTTGAATTTATTGCTGATTAGTGAGTCAGCTGTACCACCCCTAATTAATACTGCTTAATTACACAGGAATTGAGTATGTGATGAATTATTTCCATAGGTCATTGTTGGTATGGTGTGGACATCAACAAGGAGGACATTTCTGATAACTTCAAAATGTGTGTTTGGGAACCAGCTGTTGTGAAGATAAATGCTCTTACTGCAGCAAGTGAGGCAGCATGCTTGGTGCTGTCAGTGGATGAGACTATCAAGAATCCTAAATCAGGTGGTGACGGACCTGACGGTCTTCCCATGGGCCGTGGTATGGGTAGACCTATGTAACATATTGCAAATGGGCCGTGGTATGGGTAGACCTATGTAACGTATTGCAAAACAAACCATTTCCTTGTGCTTGAATTTATGAACACTAGAGTTAACTCAAAAACAGAGGGCAGCCAGAGGAGCTGTTTGAACCTAACATGATATATAATGTTACTGAAAGATATTGCTCGTTGTTTTGCTGTCAGGTGTAGTAATCTCATACCGAAAATACTGACAGAAACAATTAACAAATAATCAGACCAATTTTGTAATGAGTTAATTGCAACTAGATTCATAATTGCATTTTCTTTTTTACATATTCATTCTAAAAATTAGCTTTGTATCAATAAATAAACCATTAATAATTCCCTTCTGTGTTTTTATTTCATATTACGAAGAACTCTTTTAGGGAAAAATAATTTTGTAATTAAACTGAGGAAATGTACAATTGCAAGCAATGTCCTGCTGTGTTACAGTACCTGTTTTGCACATCCATCACTGAAGACAGGATTTCTTACACTAGAAATCATTTGCTTGCAGTTTATCAGTTTTCTTCGTCACTCTGCACACATTGTAGAATCATGGGAATATCAGTTGTAATGTTCTCAGCTCCTATCCACTGAACCCAATTAAAACACTTTCTATCAGTCATGTGGTCTTTATATTTTTAACTCACCTTTACATGTTTTTGCTTTTGATGCTGCAGTTTGCAGTATTTTGTTTTATTTTTTATTTATTTATTTTGGCATTTTACAGTATTAACCTTTTCAAGTCTTCTTTGCATGAAGTAGACTTAAGAGGTGATGGCTGTACTCTCGGCTTATGCTTTAGTGATTATTGATCCCAAGTGTCAGGTGTATTTCAGTACTGAAATCAGATTAAAAATTAGAAGTGCATAGAGTAGGGCCTACTGTATAATTTTGAAGCCTTTAAAGGCATTGCTGTCTTTCTACATTCCTTGACTTTATCTTTCTTAAAATAGGTTGTACAATTGATTCTACTAAGCCTGACACTGCAAACATTGAAGTGGTATTCTCAAGTGTAATTACATTCAATGTAACTGCTAATGACAAGCTTTTCTTTCACATATTTTCACAAAAAAAAAAATGTACACCAAACACATAGGACAAGATACAACTTGTAGCACATTATACCACTTAAAGCAAAAAACTAAATGGTATGTGCTGCTCTGATTTGTCATGGTTTCTGCCCTGAGAAGCATAGTCATCCTCCACTCAACTTGACACTTGCCAATCAGCTGCTAATGTTGACTGAGTGCTTAGCCATCAGTTAATACATGGTGGTGGCAGTCAAAACAAATGCAAGCTCTTGGAAAGTAGTGCAACTGCATAATGTTTCTGCACATATTAAAAAAAAGAAAAGCAGTTGACAAGACCACTAAGTGAAGTGCACTATAGTGGCAGATAGCTGCATAGGTGTATGTAAAGTACAAGGTTGGGATACCTCCAGCAGCGTAGTGTTGATATTGATATATGAAAATCTACATCATCTGGTTCAGAAGTTGGAAGGGGGTGGGAGAGTTGGACAGACAGTAGACAGGCAACACATACACACAGATAGTATGGTAATGTCTTTTCTTGAGAGAGCAAAGTAGGCTAAGAATGCATTGTCAAACACTATAAATCTGTACATTTTATTTAGTAAAGACTAATGTTAATTCTCGTACAATCACCATATTTACAGCATGAAATTGAGCCTGGAAAGTCTTTGAAATGCAGTTTTTTATTTAAAAAAATATCTTAAAGAAGTAGTTGCCTATTTACAAAAGTGTAGCCTTCTTAATTACAATACACTTAAGTCCCTTTTATTATTGCTAGGACATAATGCAACTCATTACAAAGTAACAGCAATGTAGTGTGTTTCATAAAACCATAAACTTCCTAACTTGACTGATCAGTTAATATGATAACGTTTATGAGCAAGCATGGAAAAAGAGTTTGTTAAAATCTGTACGTTTATATAAACAGTTAAACACTTCACTTACACCATTGATTTCCAGACTGTGGTTTGGGATATGCAAAATTTATCAGAGGGTTTGCCATAAAAGAGTCAAACGGTGTTTTCATATTTCAGTTAATTTGTCCTTATGTACATAGTGTTCCTGTATATTGGTTTTAGAAGAATATTTTTTTTGTATTAAATCTCATTTGCATTTACACGAGTATCACCTTTCAGAAAGGTGATGATTTGTAAATAATGTGCTAAAATGGGTCAACTTACAGGGGTGTCTGGAAATAGAAGCAGAAATAACATTGGAGTATGGGTCCATAGTGCAGGTGTTTGCAGGGCGAATATAGGGGAAAACAATTGTACATATGATCATAATTTATAATTTTAGTGGTTAATATACACGTAAAATTATTCATACAATTACTGATTCTGTAGAATAATGCTAATGTACACAACCACGGACAGCTTTAATCAATTTATGAAATATTTTTCTGTGTACATTAGTCTTGTTTGTTCTATATCGTACCATGCTTGTTTTGTACATTCTTGCAAAGACTTCCCTAGTTCCAGCAATCTTCCAGCAACCTTCTCAAATATAATTGATTTAATTGAACATATGACATCTTTGAGGCTGTGTTGCGTATATCTTAATATAAGGAGTCTCAAGATATTGATGAAAATTCTTGAAGGATAACATGAAGGTCTAATGATGCAAAGTCTATGTTTTGTCTGGTATCATTCACCACACTGCGAACCTGAAAAAATTATGTAAAATGTACAGCGGTGACAGGTACATCTTCTGTTGTCATTCTTTAACCGGGCACTGAAAATGTTGAGAATCATTACATTTTGCTTTCTAAAGCAGTGTTCCTACGCTGTCACGTTTATGCAAGCTACATGTTTTTGGTAATGTAATAATAAATTACATGTGTGTATAAATGTATGTTGCAACTATTATCACTACAGGAGAATTTTCTTCCAATGCTGATCACTGCCTATACGAAAAATACACAGAACATGATGTCTCCAGATTAGGTAGAAGTAAGGGTACAAGCTCAGAAGTTTTCATAATCAACATGTTTTTACTTGATTTATAAATAATATTTCATAAATTATACACATTTATTATGGCCAGTTCTGTACCAAATTTATGTCTAGCTTCAATGATTCTTTTGTTATAACCATCAAACTGAGGGCTACAGAAAATGTTTGCATAGATGCCATGTACAGTGTTAGGGTCCTGTCCAATGTATAACATTCATACCATATTTTAGAGCAATGATTAAGCATCTTCAAAATTGAAGGGCAAAACACAGCATGGTCATGTCTGAAGCAAAAAGCCTTTATATATATATATAAAACACCTCTGATATAGGAAATGTGATAATATAATGAAAACAAACATTCATGAAACACAGATATAAATATTATGAACTAACTCCATAGAATACAGTCCTGACAAGCTGAGAGTCCCTCAGCTAATGAAGTTCTCCATCTTTAGTGGAGTCAACAGATTTGTCACCATTTTCACATGAGCCAACAACTGGAAAATGAATCCAGTCAATATCCCCCCCATATCTTTAAAATACCATTTATTTCAATTTAGTATTTATACTTCTGTAGATGTCAAATATTTCATTCATCAATTGCTATATTTACTTTCTGTATTGTATGTGATTATTGTGTGTTGAAAGAAGTCCAGTCTGTGTACAAGCAAAAGTGCAGTGCCATGAAGTGGTTAACTCAACAATAATGTCAGCTGGTAAAAACACACTGCTAATGCACCTTTCTACTGTGAGCTCCACAATGAAGAAATTCTGTACTCTTTGTGGAATAAACTATTAGGTTTCTGCTTTTTCTTTAAATTTTACATTAACCTGATCATCATCATCTTCATCATTGGCCCTACATCTCTGGGTGGGTCTTGGCCTCCTCACATTAATTTGATATTAACAACTATGTCAGAGAAATATTTTGGTTAATGACAAACTATTTAAAAGTCATCAATGGAATATGTGTAATATAGATCATAATATAGATTGGTGATTACACTTTGATGTTTTGCTTTTAAATTCCACATTTCTTCATATTTAAGGGGGGACCGTGTTAGCACAGCAGTTAAGATGCTGCGCTACAAATCGGTAGGTCGCTGGTTCGATCCCAGCTGGTGTCAGTGGATTTTTCATTGACATAAAATCTTTCCGATCGCACTATGGCCCTGGGGTCGACTCAGCCTCTAACGGAACTGAGTACCAGGAGTATTTCCTGGGGGTAAAAGCAGCCGGTGCGTAAGGCTGACAACCTACCACCATCCTGTGCCGTTGTCACTAAATCGCG
>Ga0136643_10002420_pt1 | contig 24168 bp, 18 predicted proteins | sample TergutLab28metaG_FD_96883 | JGI IMG/M metagenome (GOLD analysis project Ga0136643, IMG submission 96883) | Labiotermes labralis P1 segment gut microbial communities from Petit-Saut dam, French Guiana - Lab288 P1 (version 3) (version 3) | ecosystem: Host-associated > Arthropoda: Insects >... | reverse complement strand
ATTGGGCTGGCCCAGGATAGAGACAGATGGCTGAAGCTTGTGAGTGCGGTAATGAACCTTCGGGTTCCATGAAATGCGGGGAGTTTCTTGACTAGCTGCAAGCCAGTTAGCTTCTCAAGAAGGACTCTGCACCATGGAGTAAGTAAGTATTGACTTCATTTGAGTGGTCAGGTTTACTTATCTTAAGGTGAATGATTATTCAAAGTGTTTTTCAGTTGGACAATACTACTGTCAGATGCAGCTCAAATTTTAACCATTTATCATTGTGACCAGTCATTGCCGCCTGTCTGATAACATACTGCTTTGTATGATTCTCTCATCAGGAGAAGTTTTGAATTTCCATTATTTTCCATTTGCCCGCACAAAAGTGTGTGGCAACAAGTGGGAGAGCGAGAGACATCATCTTTATCATCAGCGCCTCTTTGATGAGTGGCGTAACTGAGTAAACTCATGTCTTGAAATCCAACAATGAAACATGATTATTGTTTTAATTACTCACTGATTTATTGTTTATGTTATTAAAAATGTTAATGCATATTTGTTGTATGTAGGGAGGGGATGGGTAACTTTAGTCCTCATCAGTGTTAATGCCTTTGCGCCAGTTTTTTTTTTTTTTATGAGGGGGTGCTGATGAGTCCTTAGCCCAACCAGGAAGGAAACAAGCTACAGCGACCAAACTCGGGATTTATTCAACATACTCCCCACGAAGCTCAATACACTTCTTAGCCCGTTGCTCTAACTTTTGCAAGCTACTCAAAAAATATCAGAAGGTTGTCCGTCCAACCAGGTCTCCGCGGCAGCAATGACCTCCGTGTCGGACGAAGAATGGCGAACTTTCAATTGTTTTTTTCAGTACAAGGAACAGGTGGTAATCCGACGGGGCCAGATCCGGAGAATAGGGTGGGTGATGAAGACACTGGAAGCCCAGGTAGGCAAGTTTCTTCTGGGTTGCAAGTGCCCGGTAAGCCGGGGCATTGTAGTGCAAGAACAAGACCGCCTTGGTGACCTTCCCGCGGCGTTTTTCCTTCGAAATATCCTTCAATTGCACCAGCAGCGATGAGTAATACTCCGCGTTGATAGTTTGGCCCTTTGGAAGATAATCAGTGAGGAGGATGCTGTCTTGATCCCAAAAAATCGAGGCGAGAACTTTTCCAGCGGGTTTTTGCACTCGGAATTTTTTGGGGCGGGGTGAGCCGCTATGCCGCCACTCCATTGATTGTTGCTTTGTTTCCGGGTCATAGTGGTATAACCAGGTTTCTTCCATGGTCACCAATCGCGACAGGAAATCATTTGGATCTTGCCGAAAAAATAACACAATTTGCTCAGACGACTGGCACCGTTGACGTTTTTGATCCGCGTTCAGGCATTTCGAGACCCACCTCGCGAAGGGCTTCCACATATCCAAATGTTCATGAATGATGGACCCAACCCGCTCAGGTGAGATTCCCAGTTGCTCAGCTATTGATTTACCCGAAATCAGGCAGTCTTCCAAGATTCGTTCGTGAATTTGATTAATAATCTCCGGGGTGGTCATTGTTTTGGGTCGTCCCGGACGAGGCGCATCACAGGTGGAAAAGTCACCACGTTTAAACTGGGCCACCCAGTTTTTGACAGTGGCATACGATGGTGCGTGTTTCCCAAATGTTTCTGTCAGAATGGCGTTAATTTCCTTCGGCGCCTTGCCTTGGAGGAAAATAACTTGATGACAGCTCGCGCCTCTATGTTGTTAAAATCACGCGCGTCGCCTGACATGCCTCCTTTCAGCCTCTGTAACAAAAAAAGACTTGCAATTCGGCATATGAACAGACCCATCTTTCCAACGACACTATTGATTCCGTCCTACGACATCGGGAAGTAGGTCGGGCTAAGGACTTATCAGCACCCCCTCATATGTCTATTTAGTCTTACTATGCTAGACAGCAGCATTCAGTTTCAGGCAAGTAATTACCTGAAATGTTCTATTGGATGTAAACTAAAAACTGTAGGAAGTAGCTGTGAGTGTGGAGTTGCTTGCTCAACATGTGGTACATAACAAAAGCAATTGGTTGCGTCAGTACTTGACTTTTACATTGTTAAAGCAGTGTTGACAGAGGAGTTGAATTTTTTACCAGTAGCCCTGGTTCCCATAACTATGAGTTTTCCATGAAGGCTCTGCCTTGCAAGCCGCACTGTTTTACTGGAATGTAACCCTGTGACTGGCAAAGGATTGTATGAACATATTAGTAAATTTAAAAGTAATAATTTTACCAGACAAAGATGAAAAGAGTGTTATAAAACAGCATTGTTCGTTAATGTGGCATGGATATGGACATACATTTCTGTGTGTTTGGTAGGTGAAGTGAGCAAATGTTTACCCACTCTAAATTTGTTATAAAAGGTGAAGGGTTTAATGAAATAACTTTGATGTCAGAATTACATAGAGTTTGGTCCTAGTGGTTACTTTATTTAACGCCTGGTTTAGCATTCAGAATTACTAGGTTCTGCTGACACAGTGTATTTCTGTGTTGTTTGTTGATCTCAGAACAAACAGTTATGTCTGTATATAGCATTAACTGAGTGATTTTTATAACTGGGTTGGGAGGGGGTGGGGGGGGGGGGTTGTGCGGCACTATAAAAAAAGAATGTTGAGTTCAAGTTAATTTTCATTTGTGGAGATTCAGTATAGATCTTACATCACATTCATTATTTTAATTTGTTAAATCTTAGGTTATACAGATTGTCTGAGGAAGATGAATCTATTTGAAAATTAGTGAAGGTACAATTGAATTATTTTTACCGCATGAAAAGGAGCTGTTAACATTTTATTTGTGCTGCATGTTGCAGTAAACATGTATTGATATGTGTGCGTGCGTGTGAGAGTGATCAGCATCTCAGAATGTGGTGGCCAGTCAGCAGTTACGCTGAGAATGCATCCTACAAGCAGAGGTTGCATGTATACATTCTGGAGCACTTACCTTAACATACACTGTGTTTCTGTTGGCCGTCTTCGCCCATCAAGGATTGCCTTCACAACAAGGAGGGTTATTGCGATAGGTTGTTCTGAACTTTGTAATACACAGCCGTCTATTGGTTGGATGTCATTCTTAGAGTAACCAAAGTCAAGCTTCTGATATCATGTGCAGTTTGGTGCATGTACACACAGTATGTGTAGCATGTACCATAAATAAATTTCCCCCTCCCTGTGGTGGAAATCTCACCCTTGTAGCATCATTGATTTTCATACTGCATATGTATCATTTGATGTGAACATGATTGTGAATACAAAAGGATATGGATGAATACAGTTTTATTTTTATTTTATTTTTTATTTTTGTTTATTTTTTTATTCTTATTGGCCAGGATGGCAAGAAAACAACACAGAAACGTTTTAATATGTCTCGTACCTGACCATAAATTGAAGAAAGTTTTTGTCACTTGTGCTTTGTGTGAGACCTTCGAGAGTTAGACATGTTATCATCAGTTTCATGGACATATTTTCCACCTTCCTTCGGTCCCCAGTTTTTTGTAGTGATGACTTACATCCTCACTCACATACAACTGAAGGTGTATTTGTGTTGTGTAGGTGCAAGGTCAGTACCAAGTAATACCTGCGTACTATGATCAGAATGGCTCGATAGTGATGGGAAATGTTCGTGGTATTGGGAATGGGACTCCCATGAGGCTGGTGTCACCAGCACCTGTAATAGTCAATGCTACTGGAACGCCAGGCAGTAACATGAGACTGATCGGAAATCAGCCACAGCAAATAGCCACACCTCCTGCAGCATCAATTTACAACAGCAGCCAGCAGCCATCACTGTACAATTCCACTGCCTCCAATGGGACTACAATCAGTGGTAAGTTTTTTCTCTCTCTCTCTCTCTCTCTCTCATAATTGTGAATGATTGTACCTAACCCCAGCCATGTGTTTATAACTTCAGTGAGAGAGCATCATCATCAGATGGTGACTGAGATTGTTGTGTCCTTGTTAGAAAGTTACAAGGTCTTTTTTGAATCCAGTTTCAATACTTATACACCTGTGGGAAATTGAAACATAGTGGGTTAACAGTTTAGTAGGAAATAGTCTCTGTTCTTCAACTAGTATCCCTTCTGAATTTCCATGAGGCACTGGTAAAACAGATGTCTGACACTGGCCATATTACTGAAACAGTAACAGAAGAGAAAATAAGTCAAGCAGTATTAATGAGACATTAGCAAAACTAACACTTCTGTAATTGTGATTACTTATAAAAGATGTGTGTTTATGTTTTTTCTTATAACGTGTGACTGATTGCATGAGGATTGATATTATATATAAGTCATGAAACACTGAAATGACAGTTACTGGGATTGTCATATGGGAGATCTCATTAAACACAGAAGATTTTTATTCCATAACTTTGCCTACTGAAGGTATGACATACCCTATGAGATGTTTTAGACAAAGTAGGCATATGTTTCAGTATCTGTGGTTAACAAAAATTGCATGAGTCCATGATGATAACTGTAAATGATATTGGTGGCGCCTGGTGAGGATAACTGAGGGACGGACAATAACGAACTTGGAGGCTAGGGATGAAAACCAGAGGGTTGACCACAAGATTGGTTCAACTTGTTTACCCAGTGGAACTGAGTAGTGCTCGGGGGGGGGGAGTTATGTGAGGGATCAAGAAGGCAGACATTGAGAATCAAGGTAGTCCATACCGGTTGTAAGAGTAAGAAAGAAGAAAAATTAATGTGTTACTAACCTAACAACAGTGTTTTGTTGCAAAGAAGAGGAACTCCCACAAAATATTTATAGGGCAGGGGTGGGCAATGGTTTTAGCTAAAAGGCCATACCTCTAGTTCCGGTAAACTTGATGTGGCACACATATTTTTGTCTCTCAGTTCATAAAACAGTCACTGTAATATCCAGTGCTCATGGATTGATCTTAATTTTTATTGTGGCCCTGAGAACAGCAGCAGTCCTAGAATTCTTATTGTTGAATGTTTACGTAAGCTGAATGTATTGGTCACACACAAGTAACAGTTACCATTGTTCACATTTTTCTGTCTTGCAGGCCACAGTTCATGAGTTTGCAACAATTTGCTGAGTCTGTCTTTTGGTGCAGTCATTTGAAAATTTCTGTGCATCCTGTAGCCTTGCCCATAAAGTGACCACATATTGTTTCCTCTTCTGTTCAAAGAAATTTGTGAGAATAAGTTGCTTTTAATGGTCATAATTTGTTTCTTTGGAAAGTGCAGGCCATATCACTTGTGCATCCTCTATACGCAGTAGACTTTAATACTTAAAAGGACTGTGGAGAAGAAGTGTGTGGACTGTACTGGAACTTGGAACTACGGTTTCTTTTCTGCTGTAGGGTGTTTGCATTCCTACTCCATGTCAGCCATGCCTTATCCAAGAAAAGCACAATTTGTCCACCAGTTGTCTTTTTTATGCACCACCTAATCTGTCACTCAGAATTCTTGCACAGTTTTGTATATTGGTCATATACACAACACAATGTATCAGTGGCATTTTTTCAATGATACACGTTGTCCAGAAGTCCTGCAGAGGCAGATGAACATGCGTTACTGAAGTCAGTGCATTTTACAAACACACTGAGATCACCTGCACTCCTGAGTATTAAGAGCTTAAGTTCCCATTTGAGCACTTTAGGTTGTAGTGGTGATGACAGCAGTAGGGCAGTCTAATGTACGTAAACACACAGGCCACATTTTCCTGCTTAGGGACATGATAAATGTACCCTTCTGCAGAATGGGGAGACAAGATTCATAATTCAGAAGAGGTAGTATGAATAATCAGAATGTGTTGTTTGTTAAGCAGATTAGATTGAATGAATAAGCGTAACTTGTAGGTTATAATTGGAATACGTTTAGCAAGTCTTGAACATCTGACAGAATTTTTAACTGCAACATCTGACAGGAAGTTGTGTTTGAGTGTATCTTTATTAGGTTTGTAGTGTTCCAGCTGACAAAATGTGAAGTCATTGCTGATTGTGTATCTGACTGTTTACCTTAGGATTTCAGACCACCGTGAAGTTGTTACGTATGCAGTTCTCTGTGCTTAGAAATGTTTGTTAATGCTTTAATGTACATGTATCTTTGTGGGCGGGATTCATCTTATTGTGGTATATCATATCATTATTGACATACATAGTACCATCAGCTACAGCAAATTTTATTAGTTTTGCCACCAAATGCTACATGTATCCTTGGGCATCAAAATACAGTTTGTGAGATTAACAAATTTAAAATATATGCATTTTATTCAAGGTTTAAAAGTCATGTACTATAATGCCTGAGGGTGGTCCACACGACCAAAATGTGTAGCATATTTTGACAAAACTAATAAAATGTATGGTGGTTGATGGCAGCACATATGTCATTATTGATTTAATGTAATGTGTTTGTGAATATTTTGTGAAATTTAAGTGTGACCTGCTTAATACCAGTCTGTTATCATGCATACGTACTTTGTGCCCCTGCATTAGATACACACACACACACACACACACACACACACACAGGCAGGCAGATAGACAGACAGACAGATAGATATATAGATATTTAATTAGTTATAAACAGGTGAGAGCATATGTACTCACACTTATATACAGCTGTTTTTACTGTATTAGTAAGAATATTTTTAACCTTTTGAATATGTAGAGGATGCAGATTACTTTTTGGTGTTCGTTTGTCATTCTTTTTATTATTATATGTATAAATTTGTAATTGTTGCTGTTTGCTTCTGAAGTGAAGTCATTAATATGTAACATTGTTAGTATGATGCCAGCATAGGTGATAAGGGGGTGATTGGTGTAGTGTGGCATTCAGTGTGAACATCATCAGAGCAACAGCTCCAACTGTCTGTATTTAACCTGTTCAGAATATAATACTGTACAGCTGAAACAACATTGGGATGCTGAATGAGAATGTAAAAAATTATTATTGTTATAAGAATGGGTTAATGTATGTATAAACCATTCATATCAGATGTTCATATTCAGCATGCATAACTGCTTGCTTCACTCATCAAATTCTTAACAAGGGCACAAGATGATGGTATGTGGCTTGCCAGATCGTCAATCTGACCACACTTGGAAAGATTAACATATTAACTAATTTGATATCTGTAGAAATATCTTGCCATTCCTTAGTATAATACTGTGTGAAATCTTAACTCTTCTTTAGATGTGTTCCTTATAGTTGTATTATTTGTATACAGTAGAATTCCTGTACTGCAGCACCAACAGCACAGGACATGTGTCACATTATCAAATACAGTACTCTGAATCATAAGACGGTACTTAAATTTCACAGCCAGTTCTCAGAGAATGAGCACTTGTCAGTTATTTTCATTTTATCTTAAAAAAAAAACTTCACTTTTTCAGCTATCATAAGCCCATTTATGGGTTTATCTTCAGAGCGCATTGCTGTAAACCACTCATATAACACCCTGTACAGTTGCGGTAAATTAGACCATTTCAGTGTCTTTCACATTGAAAGGGCCTTTGCACTTTCTCTTGTTACCATAAAGGATTGTAATTGGATCTTTCTCATTCTTTATATCGTGGATGGTTGGCCATCCAACGTTAACCAAACTTCGGCTTTTGTCATTTTCAAAGCCGCCTAATTATTTCAAGTGTGTGAAGAACCATTAATGTATCCTCTTGCCAGCATTATTGTGTTTACTCACTTTGGGATCTTTTGAAGCTGTTAATAATATCTCAGTGGGCTCAAAACCATATGATGCAACATAAAGTCACAGTATCAGTGCAAACTGTATGTTATTGGTGCTCTCAGGACTGTTTTTCTCGAGTGCTGAGCTGTGTCAGGATTTTGGGAGTATCATTAGCTGGTTTAAGGGAATTCTGTATTTTGATATACTTTTTTTTTGTATGTATGTTATGTCATGAAGTGCAAGTTCTTGAAACAGTTACACACATAAATATTATCAGAAGAGTACAGTGATAGAATCCCTCACTGCTTGCAAGAAAATAATCATAAGATAAAAGACAAAACATTTACAGTTAATTCAGTTTGATTACATTTATTCTGTTCTTCCAAAATAGCAAGCAGAAGTTTTGTACATAACTCTGCCTTTCCTTCCTCACATCCTATTGCTACCAGGAGTGTAAACTGTAATATTTTCCAGCTAACACTCGTGTATAACATTAGTTTCTGAAACCATATATTGTTACACCTTGATATGAAATTGACATTTAGGAATTACATTACTGTATTTGCTCTTGTAATAACTTTTGCCTTCATTCAGCATCCATTTAAATCTTGCCTTACCTTGATTTCTTATTCATTGAACATGTGATATTAAGTGATTCTGGCTTTCATGAGATGTATTATGAAATCACAGGTCAGTCTGTTTCATTAAGAGTTTTTTTTCGTAAGTATGATTCTAAACAGGTTATGTGTTTGCCTGTTTGTTTTGTTGCATATTTCTCTGTTGCATGAACAAATGCAGTAATTTCCATCCCATTTGTTTGACTAACTACAGATGATGGGTCTAGCTTGTGGTCATGGAAGGGTATGTTTGTGGGTGTGTGTGCAGGTCTGCAGTCAGCAGCTGCAGCTGCTGTGGCCGCTGCAGGTTCAGCAGCAGGTGTGGGTAATGGGTTCTCATCTCTAGCCAACACACTGGCTGCTGGCTATGGGAACAACAGCTTGGGCACCATTGGCTCCCCTGCACTAGGATCTCTAGGATCAGGTATACTCAGTAAATAACCACATGAAGTGTTCCGCTTTTGTTTCATTATCTTATGTCTTAGAACAAGGTTTTAACAAGCATGATGAAGGAATGATACATATTAAAATCACATGAAAACACTCGAACTGTAGTAGTTCTTTCCTGTTGTCAAAGGTTTTGAATATAATTCCTTACAGATCCCCCTCCCCCAGTTTGGAACAAGGAATGCTTAATGTGTTGTCACATTGTTGTATATATGCCTTTTCTTTTCTTTTATGTTGCTTTTTTCTCTTTCCTTGTATGGAATGAAATCCCATGATTTACTTTACAGTGCAGAGGATGTGTTCATCAGTAAAATTAATACAGTATTCAGATGAAACCAGTACATTGATATAATGACAGTTCTTTCAAAAGATAGATTTATAAATAGGCTGGCAACATTTGTAAGGAGTTTAATTTCCTTTGGAGCTGTTCAGCAGGTACATCATTATGTTATTTGTTAGAATGCCATCATTTGATGGAAGAAAACAAATGGGTTTGTGGTCTTTCAAGCATTTTGAAGCTTCATAAATGCCCTGTATATATATCTTGTTTCACTAACTGGCAGTTACTCACAATTTGAAAGACTGCACATCAGCAATGATGAGCATTGGTATCAACATATTTGAAACCAAGCATGTTGTGTGTAATGACATCTTCATCATGTTTTCAACGTTTTTATATTGTGTAAATTTCATACTGATAATAGCTGCTTCATTCCTTTAGTAGCTTCTGGGGATTCATGACTTCCATTTCCCCTCCAAGACCCTAAAATATCAAGTGTCACCATCCAACACCACTGGCTTCCTGACACCCTGAGTATCTATTAACACAATCCATATTTCCTCACAATTCCACTTACATGGTTTTGTATCCATGCTATCTTCCTTTACTCTCACTTCCTCACATGGCTTGCTTTATTTGGTTGTGTAAAGTGTGGTAATAGGATGCTTGAAACAGTGTAACTATGAGCATGACACATTGAACAGGGGGCAAATATCACTGCTGATCTATGCTAGATGCTTACCAAAATAAGACACTGCAACATGCTTGTAAAAGCAAGCCAGTCATGACTACTGCAGCACAGGCATGAATGCTGCACCTTCTTCCAGTGACTTACACACACAAGATATTACACTTTTTTTTTAGTGGACTGATGAGAAGATTTTGTATAGTGCTAAATTGAATCATATGTTAAAAATTTATCATACTGAAATTCTATCATATTTTTTACTGAAAGTGTCCTGATGCTGATCTTCCTAGCAAGTCAGTGATAAATTGGTAAAAACCATTTTTGGTTCATTTCTACTGTACAACATAAAGAACTGTAGAAGATGGAAAAGAAAAATTTGGTGAAATGTAATTGTTCTGGAGAGCGCAGCATACATGCACGGTTACAATGTGTCATAAAAGCACAATCTGTTGTGTTGCTGGCATCTGTTCACTCAGCAGGACTGTTGAAATGTGTAAAATAACTGTTGTATGGAACCTCCAGTCTTAATTATGGTGCTGGGATCCATTTCTGACATTACAGTAGAGGCAAACTGATTCTGTTATACAGTAGTAATAAATCAGACACCATACACAAAATTATTTACTGTTACCTTGCATGGGCATTTGTGTATCATGTTGTGATGTGGATTTCTTATCTGCCTTTTGTGCATATACATGTTAAAATGCAAACATAAAACCCTCGTGTGATGTGTTGTACATATCATCCGAGAGGTCATACAGTACAAAGTTTAGTTACATTGCAGAATGGTAGAATGTGAATATGTAGCTGTTTTACTAAGCTCTTTGTGTTCGAACCATTATAGTTTACTACTTTTGGTGTTCATAGGTTTGTATTGGAGATTACATTGCACATTAGCGCAAAATCCTTTCAGATTCTCACTTCATACAATTCAAATATAAAATAAAAGCAGGACGGCATGTTTCAGAATTACGAACCTCATCTGTACTTCTCACTAGCACTGTTACCATTAAGATATAGTGGGGGGGAGGGGTTGTGTAAGCTGTTCTATGAATGAAATTTGCAGCAAGCCCTTCTAACATTTCTAACACAATTAATCTAATGCACTTTAAACTGACTACCACTCTGTATATTTTTTGGAACGTTTGCTTTACTGAAGTGCTTTGAAGATGGAAGTAAATGTAGAAAGTACAGACAAAATGTTATTTATCCCTTTAGGTAAGGTATGGCTTCTACTACACTAATTTTCACAAAACTCTTGGCTGCTGAGTGGCATTACATGTGGTCTTTCATTCTGTATTTCTCCTGAATTGTCCAGAAAGTATGGGTATGAATTCCTTTATACTACTTGGTATTATAGTACTTGTCATTCAGCTGGTTGCAAAAAACTCATACCTTCTGAGCAGTGTATTGTGATAAGTCACAGGCAGGCAGGCGGGCCATTGGCACAGCACGTAAATCCACATAATGCTTTTTCTTATTGGTAAGGAATGCCAAAAATGGATTCATTAGTGGAAATTATGCTTTATATGTGTGAAAACCCTCTTTCCAGTGCTTACTGAGGGTATTGTGGCCAGGGCATCATGTTGTGCTCAATTAAGCACAAGGAAAACTTCTTCTTTATCCTTAAATGTAGAATAATTAGTTTTGTAATAACTAAATACATATAGTTGTTGGGTTTGAAGTTTGCTTAAGTTTGGAATATATTTTCCATATCCTGTGTTTTAGACATTTTCAGTCAACTTAGGATTGCTTTCTTCTAGGGCGTGATGCCATTTGGTTTGGTAGATGGGTACCAGTGTTTCAGAGTAATGTGCTGTGTCCATCTTCAGTGAATATTATAAACAGTATGGTGTTAGTACCGAGCTGCCAAGCGACATGGCATCACATCCCAGAAGAAAGCCATCACTATGGTCACCATCATCACAAATTCAGATTTCATGATTCAGCACACTTTGTATTCTCAGGGCTAGGGCTCAGCAGCACCAGCTCTGGACGACGGGATTCATTCGACAGAAACACATCAGCATTCTCTCCATCATTAGATTATGGTCGTCCCAAGTGGGCAACAAATTATGGTGCACTTGGTATGTAACTTGCAGTGTATGTGAATTAAGGTACTGTGTTTATAAATAAAGGGGGTGCATGGTGGCGCAGCTGGTTGAAGTACTGCGCTACAAACCGGAAGGTCAAGGGTTCAGTTCCCAATGGAGACATTGGGATTTGTCATTGATTTAATCCTTACACATTCCAAAACAAGCAACTGTAGAGTTCTTTCTTTCCTCCCTCCCTCCCTTTGTGCTTATCTTACTTTAATTCTCTCACTTGATGTACAAATTGAGCCGGTGTTGTTGTTTTCCAGGCACAGTTACTGCATCTCCTAGCCCTATAGGCATACAAGGATCTCTTACACCTCCACCCACTCTCTCTACAACTGGAATGGGCAGTTCTTCAAATTTGCAGCTGGGAGCTCTAATGTCCAGTGCTACGGCTGCTGGCAGTCGCCTTCTTTCGGCAGCCCCAGGAGCTGAAGCAGCAAAATACAGAAATGGAGGGTTGCCAGGCATTAACACAAATGGAATGTTTGGCTCTAACAGCTCGCTGTTCACTAAGCTTGGAACTGGTGCCCGAGCAACAGGTGTAGCACCAACTCTTGAAAAACCTCCTGGCAGAAGTAGATTGCTGGAAGACTTCAGGTGTGTTAAAAATGCTTTCAAACTAGCAAACTCTTTTCATTAGTAGCTTTATGCACAGTATTGGCAATAGAGGTTAGTTGTAAAAGTTCTTGGACATCCTGCATCACATGGCTTGTAGGTATGTTTGTAACATAGCTCCTGATCTAGAAGCAGGACTGTAGCAGTTCCTGACATCAAAGTGTTGACCTGATAATTGAATAATGGACCTCCCTGGACCCAAACAACCTCCTGTTTAAGATTTTCTGTAGTAAAAGTAAAAATTGTGATAATTTTGTTCTTATTTCTGTCTACCATGTTGCCTGTAATATTTCTGTTTAGAAACTTTAAAGGAATAGATCTTGCCAAAACCAGCCTATGAAAAAGCTTATACTCCATTATCATATTTTAGAGTATTGCTGTCTTCCCGTCTGGCCATCCTGTATGTATCAGGAAATTCATTTGATCTGATGTTAAAAATATTTATGATCAATTTGACATGTCACATACACGAAAAAAAAATAGCTTCGTACAGAAAATGAAATCAAGTGCAAAGGGTTTTGAAAAGCTGTTACCTTGGATGAGCAGAGTAATGGTTTGCTGTGACTTGTGGAGGTGAATCAGATGAACTTACTGAAAGGCTTTACATAATGTTGGTAAACATCCTTGAATGGGACAGTAGTTTTAAACATAAGAAATGTGTACTTGGTGACATAACAGGAGATGGACAGGGTCATCAATGGCTCTCAGGATTTCCACATTGGAAGCGAGATCATAATTTACTCCCTCTACCTGGATGACATGAAACAAACAATTTTGTTTTTTTATCCTGTGGGCACATTAGTCATAACACAACAAACATCTGAAGTAACCCCTAAAAGGAAACCCTGCCTGCACAGTGGTATAGTGACAAGAACAATCTCTTCAGTTGTGAATCAAGACAGCAATGCCATTAGCAAAGAAATGGGTACTGAGGTGCATACTGTACCACTCTTCTTCTGGCATTGTAACATATGAAGCAGACTGCTGTGTTTTATGAACATTTGTTTCAGTTACAACAGAAAAAGTAGCAAGTTGTATAATTTTCCCTTGACTGTTTTCCAGTAATTATGTTTAAAGACATTTTTAATCTTTACTGCCTTTTTAATTACTGACATTCATGAACTGTGTCTAATTTCTTCTTACATGGGAGTGACACACACACACCTCAATGTAGGCTTTGTCACATAACACTGGCATATTTTATGGTATGCAGTATTATATGTTTCTTTATTAAGAAGTAACTTTATTTGTGCTCGTAATGGGAATAGAGTGCATTAATAGAATTACATAATAAAAATACTAAAGAGAAGTATTATCTTTCAGGGTGTGACTCTGTGTAGTTTTCTAGATAAGTTCCTTCAGAGTGTTGGTATGTATTTGCCGATCTGCATGGCTTTACCTCCCAGAAGATGGGACTAAGGTCTCTGTTGTGACAGCCTTAAAGTGTACCAAATGAAGTGATATCCAGTCCTGTAAATGTCCACTTAAGTTGAGAGATTTACATCATGTGAGAAGGTTCTTCCATGTTTTCTATGTTGTGCTAATTTTCCATTTTTGCTTGCTGCATTTCCTTTTACATCTTATTTTGTATTATGTCGACAGAAATAATCGATTCCCAAGTCTGCAGTTACGAGATCTGGCAAATCACATTGTTGAATTTTCTCAAGATCAGCATGGGTCTCGATTCATCCAACAGAAACTTGAACGTGCTACAGTTGCAGAAAAACAGATGGTATTCTCTGAAATCCTTACAGCTGCATATAGTCTCATGACAGATGTTTTTGGAAACTATGTGATTCAGAAGTTCTTTGAATTTGGCACACCTGAGCAAAAAACTACCTTGGCACAGAAGGTAATGGAAAAATTATTTTATATAATATTTTTTTTAAATATATATATATATATATATGTTTTGTTGACCGTCCATCCTGATATATCTGTACAGTAAGAACCAATAGGATGCACTGTTTACTTCCAATTTATTTCAATAAATAACCTCTACATGTTTGGAGCAGGCTTACTGCTCATCATCAGGAGGTACTTCTCTGTATATACAGCAATTGGTATATGTTGACTGGCTGTTGGCAGGTTCCTACCAATAGCCAGTCAGTATAAATGCATGACATAGACCAGTTGCTGTGTATACAGAGTAATACCTCCTGATGATGAGCAGTAAGTCTGCTGGAAACATGTAGAGGTTAATTATTGCAACAAATTGAAAGTAAATAATGCATCCTGTTGGTTCTTATTGTACACCTATCTTAACTACTATTTAAAGTTTATATTGGGAGGGGTATATCATGAGCATGTTCAGAAGGGTCTCTTGTCCTTCAGGCTTTTCTTACTCGTTTGATAGTGAGATACCTTTGCAGATGGTTAGACATGACCAGTAATTCTTTTACTGCCATAGACCCTACATGTATAAGACTCATAATCACCATGTGTAGGTCTCATTTAGTTGGATTTGTGTGAACAAGTAAGCATTTTATGGCACTGATTAGTGGTATCTAATTTTAAGATGTGCGTAGTGGTTCAGCCATGTTATGCTTTGTGGGATGCCTGGTGTATGAGTTCACACAGTTTATCTAATTATGTTTTAAATTTCTGATAGAGTGTTGATCTCCACTGTAAATCTTAAAACCCCCTGTGTTCCAGGTTCGAGGACATGTGTTGCCATTAGCATTGCAGATGTATGGTTGTCGCGTGATTCAAAAAGCTTTGGAGTCCATCTCACCTGAGCAGCAACAGGAGATTGTGCGTGAACTTGATGGACATGTCCTGAAGTGTGTGAAGGACCAGAATGGAAACCATGTTGTGCAGAAGTGTATTGAGTGTGTTGACCCTCATGCATTACAATTCATCATTAATGCATTTTCTGGCCAGGTAAGTGTACTAGCATAAAATGTTTTTATCTAGCAGTCTACTGCCATCCTGATTAATGGGATTCTTATTTTGCAGCTTACCTTGTCATAGGTACCTAAGAAATGTTGGACATGTACAGTGATATCCCTTGACTTAACATGTGTTGCATGCACCCACTCAGGCCTTTTAGTGTTTAATACATTGTTCTCATCATTATTAGATTAAGTTTTTCTATGCTGATTTATTATGGGTCTGAAAGCCTTTCAACCTGTCTCTGGTTTTTCTAAATGATCTTCAGGTAATATTTTTTTTTGCATGCTTTGAGATGCAGAAATATCATAGAAATCTTGATTTCTGACATTTAACCTTTTGGCACTGAAATTAAATGCCTGGTGTGATCTGCAAAAGACCGGAATTTAAATGGGGGCTGCATAAGTGAGGCTGTAATTGGCCATCACCAGTTTGTAATATTTGCTCTTCTGAGCATTTTCACACTACATGCTACCAACTGGTAATATTTAGCACCAGAGGGTTAAATTAAAATTCTTTAATTTACCCTAAATTGTTATTTAGTTCTCATTTTTGTATCCACTAGGAAGTACAAACCAAAAAGTTATACCCACAGAGTTTAGGTTATTTTTGTTCTTAGCAAACCACTGTAAAAGAGGTTGCACTATAGAGTGTTAAAATTCACTCTGGAAGGTCAGCAGCAAATAGTGGCAGGGCTGCACAAAGCTCCTATGGACTGATTATTGTAACAAGAATCATACAGCTATACCCCCTCAAAATGTGTCTTGTGCACTATGTTTCTTATGCCTCAGATTTTATGAAGCAAGAAAAGTAGAATATGAATGGGTAGTTACACAAGTTGTTCCATTCATAACACATGTACCACTGGTTTACGTGTAGGTGTTTTTAAAGTTTTCTTGTTTTCTTTCTGGCAGTAAAAGCACAGCCGACCATATGATTCTGCATTAAGGCTTGTGAGGAAAAAGTTCTCAGTGTAATTTCCTCTTTTATTGAAAGAATATCTAGCATTGACTAACGTATTGCTTTGCTGATTAACATGTCAGGCCATTGACCTTTGAAGGGAAGTAATGCCTAGATGTTCTGCCCGTCCTGTTTTGCCCTCCATATGACTCCACAGAGATGTTTTTTGTCATCCACTGCCATATAAAAAGGGGTTTCAAAAAATACAGTTTTCTCGTGTCTGATACATTACAATTTATGCTTCTTACTCCCCTTATATTAGTGAATTTCAGGAAGTGCCAGTTGCCATGATAGGCTGCTAGATGTTTATTCTCTTCAGACTATTTACTTTACCCTCTTTTTGAGGTAAGGCAGTGTTTAGATGTGATACGTAATGTTGCAGTATTACAGTTAATCTTGCAAAGAGCAATGCATGGACAAATGCGGCATAGTTAGCATGAGGTAAAACAGGTTTCATTGAATACATTGTTGGTGAGTTAAATACAAATTTTGTTATGGTTTTCTCATGTTTTTGGTGATTGGCATTTAGAGGTTACATGGTACATAATGGGGTGCAAGCATGTGATATGTTGTCTGACATCAACTAAGTGTTTGGCTATATCTGTAATTTACAGTAAATGAAATCGGAATATAATGTATGACACAATACACACAACTTTGTTGCTGATTGGCCGTAGTGTCTGCTGGTCTCTTTCAGTGAAACTCATCATTATAAGCTGTTACAAGCATTTATTAGTTGTTATGTTACATTGCAGGTATTTTCTTTGTCAACTCACCCGTATGGATGTAGAGTAATTCAGCGTATCTTGGAGCACTGTACACAGGAACAGACAACTCCAATCCTTGAGGAACTGCATCAACAAACTGAACAATTAATTCAGGATCAGTATGGCAATTATGTCATCCAGCATGTGCTTGGTAAGTATTGTCAGATGTTGTATACTGATATTCATGATATCGACAGATATCAAGATGCAATATATTGATAACACATATAGTTTCTGATATACCAGTAGTTCCAGATGTTTGTTGGAAAATTCGTAGAGTATGCTTATCCTGTGTTTCATATTAACATGAAAGAATCTGATCTTATATGTCAGTTTCGTACTATTACTGCAGTGACTCATGGAAGGTGATAAGTTTTTGAAAGCATGTGTTGTGTATACTGTTTATTGAGTTTTTTGTGTTCATAAACTTTTTTTTTTTAATTTTGGGGTCTCATTTCACAGTTTATTGATGTTTGGTTTGACAGAACATGGGAAGCCTGAAGACAAGACACAGATTATTTTATCAGTCCGTGGGAAGGTGCTGGTATTGTCACAGCACAAGTTTGCCTCCAATGTTGTGGAGAAGTGTGTTACTCATGCAACTCGTGCTGAACGGTCCTTTCTCATTGATGAAGTCTGCAATTTCAACGATAAGTAAGTGCTTACTCCACGTTCAAGGGCCATACCGGAAGTAATGAGCATTTTTATATTACATAAAATGAAGGTGCATATGCAGGAACAGAGACTGTCTTGGGCAATTGGGGGTGTTCTGTTACATTTTGTCAAAACCTTCCATATGATCCATTCATTTCTGCCTTTGCTGTACATGCTTCAATATGCTCCTGTAGGAGAAGTCCATTGCAGCTTTCCACAGCCATTTATGCATGGTTTTCTGGCCTTCAACATCTCAGACACGTGGTATTCCGGGTGGTCCGTGTCTGGATGCTAGGGAGGTTGGGGACAAAGTTTCCATCCATACTTTGCAAGTGCATCAGACATAAGATGTGCTGCATGAAGTTCTGCATTTTCTTCTGGAAGGGATATGTTCAGTTAGGCACTTGTCAAAAAGTGCTTATCACAGTTTCTGGACCATGTGAACATAGCGAGTGGCATTCTTGTTTCTTCTTTTATGCAATAAACCAGCCATTATGAATCTCTTAGAATCCCATACATCATGTTCCCATAACCTCATGGGCTGAGGATATGATTGTAGCATTCTCCTCTGGGACTGTAATGTGATGCCATGCTACATTGTATTTTGGGGTAGAAATGATGGAACCAGCATTCATGACCATTTTTAATGTTAAGTAGAAAATTATCACCCTCAGCGGCATGCTTTCCAAGAAGCCATGAAGCTATACCCTCTTGTATTCATTCACTGTCAAGCATGGAACCCACCTGCAAAACTTCCAGTATCAAGTGAATTTGTCCTGCATGGCATTGTGTCCAGTTCCAAGCCATGCTGCAGCTTTTAGGTCCATATTTAGTTGTCTGTGATGAGTACATCTGCTTTCTGCTTGCTGTCCTGCTGGTGGTTCTTGCTTGATCATTGCAAGGCAGACCAGCAGTGGTCATGTGCCATTCCTGAAGTGTTTCACCAAACACTGCACATTGCTAGCACTTGTGCAGACATCTCTGTATTCAACAGAGCTGAGAATGTCTGCAGCCAAATTTTTTTCCATTATAAGAAATTAAGTCACGTCATGCTGGCAGAATAAAACTTTCATAATAGTCACTCTTAGCAGCGGTTTTTGGGTACATTTTGGTGTACTTGTGCTAGACATTATGTTTCTTTGTTTCACCTTGGGGATGAGAGTTGACATTACCAGCCACATGATTTTCATACTGCAGTATATAGCTGTAGTGTGTGTAATATAATGATGCTCACAACTAGCAGTATGGTTATTGTATTTCTGTAGACACCGGTCATATTATGCATTTGGGTACTTGTCAGAGTTGTTTAATTAGTGCATGTAGGTACTTCTCAACTAGACTGGCCACACACATGTATAGCATTACAAATGCCAATTATGAAAGGAATGAATTAGCATATTGTGTGAAGTGTAATGCAGTTGTATGTGTTGCAAGCTCATTGCACTGCCAAATGCAAGTTCAGTGTTTGGGTTTAAAATTTCTCATTATTTTATGAACACCGAAATGAGAAAAGGAGAGTTTTGTTATGTTTCCACAAACTGAGGAAGTACTCATCAGTAGTAAATACAGCAGAATTCCCTTAATCTGGATGCCAATACTCTTCCAATCCCAATGCTTTGGCAGTTAGACAAGGTGTTGTGTAAGTGGTTTACAGCAACCTGTTCCAAAGGAAGAACTGTGAATAAGAAATGTGGTGGAGTATACATAACATTTGGTAATGCAGAATATTTTCATAATCCATTACCTTTCTGAACCCCTTGGTACCAAATTAAAGGAATTTTACTGTATTGCTTTCAGTGTTTACTAGCAGAATTCCATATTTGAAACGTAATTTTCCATTTCTAACGAAAATCTAATGTTTTTGCCCAGAAGTACATTGTGTTCCTGTACTGCCCATGGCACGATACAAATTTATGTGGGCTGCAACATCTGTAGCAAATCCCATTAGTGTGAGATCCTTGATTGTCACAGTAGTGACTGAAGATTGCTCTGCTGTTTTCTGCAGAGTGATGCCATTGTAGTCTGATAGATGTATATTGATGTTATGGAGGAACCTGCTACATCAGGCACCAGGGTATATCAGCTGCAGGCACAAAACAGAGAGTGTATAGACTAAGGGAGGCAGAGATCAGTAAGAGTGGTGTGTTTGGTAGTTGTGGTTCTTACAGCCCCTTTTCAGGGCTGCAAGATTATCCCATTGGTGTGTTTTTAATCCAAGGCTTTTTTTCACCTCTAGCTTATGCCATTGGCTGCTTTTCTCCACATGGCTCATTCTTATACTTGTTGATGGAGGCAGAGTACACATTTACCACCCTATGCAGTGTCATATCCAAGAAGACAGGAATCTGCAGGTCGATACATTTAAACACAGCAGGTCTCCTGTTTGTCTTTTTTGTGCAAGTTCAGTACTTGATGTCATTAGTCAGAAGCAAATCTTGGACTCCCTTCAAACACTATTCACACTCTTTGTTCTTTTAAGTTAGTTAAGAGCTCTGTAGGTTACTTATGAGCCAGGGTAGTGTAGCCAGTAAATAACTAGGCTACGAACTAGACGGTCTGCAGTTCAAACCCCCGTAGTGGCAGGGGGTTTTTCTTTTCTCCAATATGTCCACACTGGCCCTGGGCCCCACCCAGCCTCCTGTTCAGTAGGTACCAGGGTTCTTCCCAGGCATATAGCAACCAGGGCGTGAAGTTTTAACGACTCACCTCCATCTTGTGCTTAGGTTAGTAGTGAGTGGAGTGCTACCTCTCCTTACCGTGTGTGCCCTCATGGCACATCCAAGGATAACTTCATTTACTCCCATACGTACTTTTCTTACCATCCTTGAATATAATCCTCTTTGGTCCCTGTCATTTGCATATTATAACACATTTTCTCCTCCTTTCAACATATGTGTTAAGTTCTTCCATTGATTTACAATATGCAGTTTTGTTCTGTTCATCGTTTTCATCTCTGATATAATCTTTCATTGCTCCATTCTGATGATGTGCTTCATTTGATACAGTGCACTGCATGTCATGATGAAGGATCAGTATGCCAACTACGTGGTGCAGAAGATGATTGACGTATCTGAACCACAACAGCGTAAGGTGTTAATGCACAAGATCCGACCACACCTCAACTCACTACGCAAATATACATATGGCAAGCACATTATTGCCAAGCTTGAGAAGTTCTTCATGAAGACCGCATCAGCAATGGGTGTAGGGGTGGGTGTAGGTGTCACTGTGGGCCCAGACCTTGGGCCAATTGGTCCACCCACTAACGGTGGCTTATGAGCGGTGCCTCTTATTCATTATGTATATAAATGATGGTATGTGTAGTACTACTGATCCTCTGGCAGTGACATGGGCACCCTTTATTTTCTTTTCAATTCATGAAAGACTACATAGTGCTTCATTGCTGTTCCTAACAGATGTGTGTGGAACGTGGTAGTGCTGATTTATTGCATAGGGATGGATTGTACTTTGAATTTCTCATTTTGTTTGGACAGCCATTATTTACATGTTGTCTCTAACAGTTTGGTTTAGTTCACCGGAGCATTTGCATTATTACACTGTTACAGTGCTCTGAATATTTTATTTGACTTTTAATGGCTGAAAATGTAGGGTTGTAGTTGATACCATGTTCTGTTGATTGTAGGGGATATATGTAAGGAAGCATTCTCCATTCTGAGACTTTTCTTCTTAGTGGAATAGAACTTCCCTAGTGAAGTGCAGGGAGTTGCAGGCTTAATAAGCATAGGAATGAAGTGTATGTAGTTGCTTGATTGCAGTGTACTCCAAGAAGAGTTTGGATATGTTATGTTTTAGAAAAGAGTTTTTGTTACAGCAGGCCAAAGTAATTGTTTGCCATGCCCTGTCAGAGAGTAGTATGAAACAGTGCAAGAGGTGTTCCAACATTGATAAAGATGAAGCTGGAAGTTGGTTTGTTGTGCTGATGTTGCTGTTGCTTCAGACATCCCTTATGTTTCCACCGTATGTCTCATATGCTGATCATTGTAATTGGTTAAAATTTAGGCTGACAGTGATGGTAAAGTGTTATACAGATGCAGAAGGGGAGGTGACTGTTGTGTGCAGTCAATCTTCCAGATAGATCCCAATTTGAAATGTGTTTTGCTGAAGAAGGTCAGTGATATAGCAATTGTATATAGATTTACAGTAATGTGAAATGTTTCAAGGACATTTTTCAGATTTTATGTTACTTAAAATGTCTCTCCTTTTTTTATTGAATGTACCATAATGAAAAATCGTGTTAAAGCAAAAAGACCTCTGTTCAGAAACAAGTTTGCAGGTGATTGCTTTATTTCTTAGCTCTCCCCCCATTATTCTAAGTGAGGGTTTTCACAAACACAATGCTACTAGAATTGAACATTGTATATAGATGATATGGCACAGGAACAGAAGGGTGAACTTCTTGGTAGCTTTTCCCTCTTGTTATCCCTAAATCAGTGGCAGGATTATAACCAAATTTTAATATAACATGATAATGGGACTTTTTGGAAGTAAAATACATTTAACTGTGGCATTTACTTGCAATAACCTGCTTAGTAACATAGAATAGTTTTTGTTTTCATAATTCTAGACATGCAGATAATTAGGCATATTCTGTAAACTGAGTTAAGTATAATGAGATTTCAGATAGATACTTTGTTTTGTAAATTTTCAAGACAAGATCAGAAACTGCAGTGAAAGAAAACATTTTAGAACACTTATATTGTATACAATAATACATTGTACTATAATAGTTTTCATGATGATGTATGTGAACGTGAATCAAATCTGATTGCTAGCACAGGGTCACTGGAAAGTTGGTAATGTTGTGTGTGACTTCTTTGGACAGGTATCAATATTCTGATCATTGGATTGGCAAAATGTGTATGTCGGATTTGTAAAGAAATGCAATTAGATGCTAGGTTTGGAGCAAACTGCTAGATGAAAGCCACATTATTTTGGGGGGACTTGGAAAGGAATGCATGGATCTTCACCAGAAAACCTACTGTGGCATAAAACAAACCACCATCAAATTGTGATAAAACCCTCAGGTAATAGTTGCTAATGGATTTTTTAAAGAGACTACAAAAAGTTTAAAAACAAAAATTCCATATGTTTACTGGATGAAAACGCCAAATGTCACACATGAAAAAGATAAGTACAGCAGCAGACAACAGACTATCCATTGTTGTTTACCATTAAAAGGCACTGCTGCTGCTTAGATCCATTCCTTTAAAAAAAATATGACACTAAGAGAAGTATTAAGTAATTGAAATCTAAATACTGTACATTTCTTCGAGATCGTTGTGTAAAGAAAATTCCGTTGATACTTTGAAAAGATATCTAGAACAGTTGTTGTACAAACCAATACAATCAAAGTTGTACAGTTTTTAAAAACACATGTAAATGACTGCATTGCATTTTTTTAAAAAAAGGCAGGGTTTAAATATCACATTCTTAAAAATTCTTCACCAAATATGATAAATCCCATTTTTTATTATGCAGATGAGGAACTTCCACACTTGCCAAAGCTATGTCCTTTCTGCTAGAAGTCTTTGTAGATAAATTCCCATTATTAGAAGTGTTCTATTCTGTATATGGTTGAGGCAGATTAGGTAGCTGACAGATTGGTTTCCCAGTTTGCATGTTTCAGTGCAGGCGTAATGACACACAGATGTTGGCTGCTAGTGCAGTGTCATGTAGCAGGTTGAATCATTTCATTATACATTAAAAACTTAATTTGTAACCATATTTCCAAACGTTGAGGAGGCCAAGGGCCACCCAGGGCTGTAGAGCCAATGATGATTATGATGATAACGATTTCTGAATGTTAACAATACTTCCAAAATTCACTGCATTACATGCAGAGTGGAGTCAGCTGCCTTGCCCTTTAGTTTCCCCTCCACTTACATTTCATTTCCAGGGGTTGTGTAAGTGCTGTGAACAGTCAATTGGAAATTAAGGCAAAGCATGTATAAATTTACTTTACTAAATATTATGATCAGTTATGGGGAATAAGTTTTAGGATGTTCATAAGTGGGTTATTATCTTTTGAGAAAATTGTATGAATTCCATATATAAGTAATATAAGTATGGACCAATTTGAAGGAAATTGAACCATCACACACACTCCCATGGCTGTTTGTACCTATGTACTGTACGTGTGTATTAAAACAGAAACCATTTTATCACAGACATGCTGCTTTCATTGTTAGCACAGGAAATGTAGTTTTTTCATCTCCTTCAGAAATCACACATTAACTCTTGTGCATTCACATTCACTTATACACTCACAAGTTGCTTCATTGCTCAAAGAAAAGTGCATTCATTGTCAACACCCCTTACTGTCCACTCAACAAGAGAATTCATACCACTTCAGACATAGAGTAAGTCGTTTTTCACGTGATGCACATAGTAGACATTTGGAAAGCCAAGGTTGTATCTATGTAAGTTTAATGTAACTCACAAGTGCTGTAAATAACCCTGTGCAAT
>Ga0136643_10002419_pt1 | contig 24176 bp, 7 predicted proteins | sample TergutLab28metaG_FD_96883 | JGI IMG/M metagenome (GOLD analysis project Ga0136643, IMG submission 96883) | Labiotermes labralis P1 segment gut microbial communities from Petit-Saut dam, French Guiana - Lab288 P1 (version 3) (version 3) | ecosystem: Host-associated > Arthropoda: Insects >... | reverse complement strand
GAAACATGCTGGAGCAATTTTAAATATTTTATAATAATTCTAATTGTATCTACAAATTATATATTTGTGCATCTGTTGGATAATAAAGTGTTTTAACCCTTATCCTGCTAACGTGGAGAATATAGTGAGCTCCTAATAATGCCAGCAGATGGCAGATGGGAATTAACTCAGCATTTAAAGGGTTAATCGTCAGGATATCCCTTTACACTATGGACTGGACAGCCTGAGGTTTGAACTCTGGCACAAGGGGTGAGATTATCTGTACCCCACCAGACCAGCCCCCAAGCCCACCAACCCTCCTGTACAATGGGTAATGGGTCTCTTTCCCAGGGGTAAAGCAACTGGGTCATGGGACTGAACACCTACTCCCTTTTAGCACCAAGGCTGAGAACTGGCAGAGCTACACTCTTCCTCCCTCTGTGCTTGCATTGGCATTTCACACAGTGACCTTTCATTATATACAGCTTTCACTCAAGATATTTTTCCCTCAAGCGAATACCATGTAAGATATACCCAAAAATAAAGTTAAACCTCTCAGCTAAATAGACCTTAAATTAATTAACATGACCTAAAGCTTCAGAAAGAGGAGTAATAGGAATTAAGACAAAACTGCAGATTGAGTAGCTTCATAATTTGCACTCTTCACCAAATAATAATAAAATAACTAAATCGAAGATTGAATGAATGTTTTCTCAAAATCCATAGGAAACATTATAAACACATACACATTTGTAGTTGCAGAGCCGAAGCAAAAATGTGAAATGTAAATCTTGGCATACATGGCAGGATGTTCTTAAGAATGTGTGAAAATATCAACTGGCTCAAAATCAGGGAGAGTAGTGACCTCTTGTGAGCATGGCAATTAACCTTCAATGGCACCATACAAGGTAAGAAATTTCTTGACTTGATAAACCACTGTACTTTTAGGTACTGCAAAAGAAGTGTCATGTATCAAAACCTGTCAATGGACTCCACGGATGTAAAAGTGAATTGTCTTCCAAAATGTAACCCTCAATATTAGATGCACTAAAGCAAAATAAAAACATCTCAACAAAATTTTGTGTGGGTCTATCAGCTCTATATTTGGTAGCTGATAAAAGTAACAGTGAACAGACATACTGACAGTGATGAAAAATCAATGGGTACCTTTCAACATTTTTATACTCGTGTAAAGAAAGAGTTCCACGAATCAAACTGCTGAAATACAATGCACGATTTGTGGTTCCAACAGCGTTATTGGTGAAAATTTCAGGTGTTCAAGAATGACATTTCGGATGAGCTTAATTGAATCCTTACTGAACTACATTAAAAAATCCCTTTTTCTAGGTTAATACAAAAAATGATTTTATGCTTATAAAGGCCCTGTCCGTGCATTTCTTTACACTGCTTACAAATACATAACGGCAAACACATAAGGAAATCATAGTAAGTTTGACCCCAATCCGTAATTGAATCCACTCAACTGCTGCATACAACGGCGCACAAGAACTTCATGTGGCATTCAGTAGCATATGCAAATTCTGCATGCAATCTGGTATACTTATGAAGGCATGTGAGCTATTTTTAGAATTAGACACTGGTTTCTTCGAAAATACTGCTAGTGAAATAAGCAAATATGTTCGGTACCTTACATGCTTGGAAAATGCGTTGACAGTGCATTATGACCTCCATAAAACTGCATTCGATCACGTAAACAATCCGTCAACAAACAAATTTATAAAACATAATTCATTAGTTTTAAAATCATTTTAAATACATGTCGAAGCCATTACAACTTTACCATGTGCCGCACCGTCTATCGGAAGAGCTCACCACGCACGCCATCTGAAAGACATTGCAGGAAACTGTGGATTGAGAGAGAACGAATCGCTTTCTTAGCAAAAATGGTGGAGTGAGCTGTGTGACAAAGGAGGGATCCACCAAAATATAGTGTCACATATGCAAAAAGTATTGGACGGAGCACATATTTACCAAATAATAAGGGTACGTCACTTACTATAGTTACGCAATCGAGTCCAGTTCTTAAACAAAAGACATGCGAAGTACGCAAAAAAGCGAGGAGAGATCAGCTTGGTTGGGAGGTGACCTTCTATTAAGGAACACACTTTCGCGTATTTGACCAAAGAAGTTGTGTGTAAACATCATATAAATAGAGTCATATATATTTCATATATTTATAATCATTTACGTTTTGCTTAACGTTATTTATTTATTTAATAGAAGAATTTAAATAGTATATTCGAATATACAATAAAACAAGACCAATCCAGATGGCTCAACACCAGCTAGCCTACAAGTATAAGGTAGCATTGTGTATACAGGGCAGTGTTCCCAGGGCGAACGCCATGGGAATGGTTGTTGTATATACTGTTAAGTACATACTAAACTGTGTGTGTATTTACTAACATAAATTATTCTGTGCAATGTTTCAGTTTATTGTATGTTCTGAAACCAGGAAGACAAGAATGGAAGCATCACATAATTTTTCCACCATTCTTTCCACAGAGCATGCACTATTACTGTCACTTGGAGTGCAGTGTTTACTGAATAAATAAAGGTTGCCTAGACAATATTAAGAAGGTAGAGTATATGTTTTTGTAGTACACCATAGACCACACAGTTTTTCATAAATATGACTACAAATACAAATAAGTTCATGATGCATCTTACATATTCTGGCCATATATTATTACATACAAATATTTATAAGGGATTATAATTATGTATATCACTGTTATTGTAACATTTAACACATATATTAACTTAAAATTACACTCTTTCAGGGACAATGGGTTCGAAATCAAATTCAAAAGCAACAAAAGGAACCAAGCAGAATGTGACTAAAGCTAATGGTGGGAAACTTCAATCTCAGGAGTCTCAAATTGAAAATGAGGCCAATGGAGATCCTCACACTGATTGTTCCATGTTGCGAAAACCAATAGACATCAGCGTGTCAAGTGTTGGTCAAGTCGTAAAAGTTTATCAGACTGGCACTACAGAGGTACGTATATTATTTATACATAATCTGTAATTAGTAACCTATAAGAATTGGTAAACATATTTGAAGGTTCACTCCTTATGTTTACTGTTTCCTTGAGTAGATAAATATGTTGGCAACCAGTAAAATAATCCTGTTTCTTTGATTATTAGTTTATTTGTTTTGTTATACTGATAAAATTCAAGCAGGAAGACGAACAATATGCCAAAACTGCCAAGAATGTAATATAGTGTATTGGTTTAGCTGACATCATTTACCGCCACGTGTTTATTTCTTTATCATATGAAGATTGCCCACTCAGCTGATCATCCACATGTATGGAACAGTAGTGGCAAGAAGTGATGGACAGTAATTGTCAGATAAAATAAGCATCCTGTATGATGCAATTATGAATTTGCATGGAAGACCATCATTTTCAGACCCCATCTTATGGTCATAGGTATTGTGCATTATTGCAGAAGTGCAGTGAAGCACACTGATGAATTGTAATTCAGACTTCATGTCCTGTACTTGTAACATATACTGCAGAGATACTGAATGCAGTTTTTAATCAAGTTAAGGTTAATGAAGTCAACCACTGTGCCTGAAAGTCTGTATTTCCCAAGAATCTGCATTGTGATGTATGTGAAATTTAGATTTTTAATTACTTGGTAATTTTAACTATTTAAATCACATTTTGAGTCACTTATTTCATGTACTTCATGGTATTACTTTTATTGTGTTGGAGGGGAGGGGGGAGTATCATTTCAAAAGTTCATGATAAAAAAATGTCATAGAGAACGTTCCTTATATCATTCCTGAGCTTTCACACTGCCTTATTTTTTGGTTACATTTGTAAGAATTGGCTTCAATTCAATAATGCATATGTACATTAAACTGTCATATTTACAGTTTCTAAAATCTTGACTTTTGAGGCATCACAGTGGCCTCTTCTTTGTTGCAGTGCATGTATCTGTTACCAACATTGTTAAAACTTGTGCTAGCCTCTAGTTAGTATAGTGTGTAAGCTTGCTATGAATTGGAATACAGCAGAATTCCTTTAATCTGGCACCCACAGAACCAGATAGTTACTATATTATCAAATATGCTGGATTATCTAACTACCATACTTTTGCTGCCAGCCTTCAGAGAATGTACACTGGTCACTTATTTTCATTTCCATCATAAAAAGGCTTAGCTTTTCCAATTATCATAAGCCAGTCACAAAGTTTGCTTCAGAATGTACTGTTGCAAACCATTTACACATCTCATTGTCCAGTTGCACTAATTTAAGTAGTTTCAATGTCTGTTGCTTGAGAAGGTTCATCACAATTTCGCTTGAGCCAAAGACAATTCTAAATTGTAATTGTCATCCTGTTTCTTTATATTATAAATAGTTGACAGTTCATTGAGGTATGAAGCCATAACCACACGTTGGCTTTCACCACACTCAGGCCTTCTAATTATTTAAAGTTCCTGAGAAATCATTAGTGTAAAATATTTCCTCTTGCCAGCAGTACCTTTTTAGTCATCTTTGGATGTTCTGAAGCCATTGTTGTAGCTTGATGGGCTCATTAAAGTCCAGATAATGCAAGATGAAGTCACCGAATCAGTTATCAATGGTGAAACTGTCAGGATTTCTGGATTATTAGTACCTGGAATTAAGGAATTTTACTGTATATGCTAATGCAGTTTTTGACGGATCTACTTTCATTTTAATTTAATTAACATTTAAGCACCAAGTTTTCATGCCCATGGTACACAGCCAGAATTTTTCATGCTACGTACGACCATTTAAATTTATGGTATGCAGCTGTTCACAGAATAAATTATATAAACTATAGTGTTGAACTTGTAAGTTTGAAATAAATGCTGGATTTTTAGGAAAGATCTGTTCACTTTTGTATAAAATGTGAAAATTAGTTATGCATCATTCTTTATTAGAGTGAATCTTTTTATACTAACTTACAATATTTTGGGGCCATTTGTTTTCATTCTTTATAAACGAACTCACACATGACTGTAGGTAGGTACCAAAAAATGTTTACTGTGACTGTACACAGCAGGTAAGTATTGTCAACTTTACAATTTATGGTCTCACATTTCCTACCTCCAGCTTATGCTTTTATAAATAGGCCTTTGTTGTTTGTCTGAAGATAGCTACACTGTGAACCATGCTATGAAACATGTAACAAGGCCTCAGACTTGGACTGGTCCTGTGGCATTGTTTTGTATGGGTGTGAAACTTGGTCTTTCACACAGGGGGATGAGGTAAGAGGGTAGTGGAGAAGACTACATAACAAGGAACTTTATGATCTGTACTCCTCATGAAATATTATTTGGGTAATCAAATCAGTAAGAACGAGATGGGGAGGGCATGTAGCTTGTATGGGAGATAGAGGTGCATACATGATTTTTATGGTAAACCTGAGGAAAAGAGAACACTTGGAAGACTGAGGCATAGATGAGAAGATAATATGGAAATGAGTCTTCAAGAAGTGGGACTGGGGCATTAACTGGCTCAGGATAGGTACAGGTGATGGGCTTTATGAATGCAGGAATGAACCTTAAGGTTCCATAAAATGCAACGAATTTCTTGACTACCTGAGGACCTGTTAGCTTCCCAAGGACTGTGCTTCTTGCAGTTAGTTAGTTAATTAACTAGCTACAGTATGCAGTGACAGAAATCTTCCTGTTTAAGGTATGAAACATGTAGTTGATGGTACTATTACAAGTGTCTACACACCTCACAAAACTAAGACAGGGTGGCTCTGAATTCCAAGAGATCAAACTTGATGAATACCCTATTTTGGAGCTTATTTTTGACCTAGAATCTGAGGGAAGTTGAAGGGACTGAACACAGGACATACAAACAGGGCCAACCATGGAATAGACGGATAAGTGTGTACAAGAATAAAACATACGACAGTTACAATATTGATGAGACTCTTGATCTGTCACGGTAGGGAAAACTACCAGGTGAAACAAATATCAGTGGTCATGACTTCACTAGTGGAAGCAGAAAACATCTCACCATATAGGTGTGTTACAAATATTTTGCTACGTTCCTGCAATATGGGGCTGAGTAGTGTGGTGAGCACAGCATTTGAAAGACCAGCGTATGGTCTCTTAGTATGGTAAAGATTAATGCATTGCTAATATTTGCTTTGTATCAGCAGCCTTGATTTTTCTTTAATATGCCAAGTATTTGCATTGTTGCAAAATCTCAAAAGGTGGGGGATCAAATGCCAGATGTGTTCATGATATAAAATACAGATCTAAATACATTTGACTTGGTTTGATACACTTACTGATATAGTGTGTACTTAACAAGAAAATAGTTTATTTTCCTTAGGGATAAAGGAACTGGGGCATGAAGCTGACCACTCCCATCAAGTGCCAGGGTTAAGAATGGGTGGAGGTATAACTCCATTTCCTGTATGCCTTCATACCATGCAGGGGGACAGCTCTACTTTGCTGTTTACTGTAACATACCTACTGTAAACATGTATTATCAACAGTAGAGTTGTACCTTTAGGGAACAAGCATCACAGCCAATGACAGCTGCAAAAGGAAACTATGCTCAAAATTGGAGGGTGAATCTTGGTTCTTATTGGAGACCAAATATCATTAGGTGTTAAATAATGTGTATGTGCATGAATCCATGTTGCAAAGGGGGTGTACAGCTATGGTATGCGTATGACATTTGAGATATATACCATAAAATACAATTCTATATCGAAGCGTTGGACAGAAGTGTCATGGATGTTGGGGATGATGGGGCTCAAGCCTTCTCCCTTCCTGACTCCTGTTGTATTTCCCTCCATCCTACTCTGCTCTGTCAAATGTGTCATAGCATTTGACAGGAATAAAGGTTTCACATGGTTGTCACTCTGAACACCCCTGTGAGCAGAACAGCTGGACGACTTGTAGGGAATATGGGGACATCTGCTAGAGTCGAAGGCACAACAACTCATTGTTAAGTGTGGCGGGAGTCAATTCGTTTAACTTGTTTCCATGACCTAGTATAGTAATACTTTCCTCATGCGGAACACCTTTGATGTATAATGATTGAGCAGTAGAACATTTTAATTTTGTAACTACATTTAACCCTTCTGCAAGATGCTTGTGCATTTCACTTCTGTTTTGCACAGACTGTTTGAGGAACAGCAGTACTTATCTGCTGTAGGAAGATTATGGTTCCACATGCCAGTCTTACATTGGATCTCAGGGAAGGGGGGAATATGGTCATGGATCCAGTGGCAGGTTCTTGTGAAATTCTGTACAGTAGAACAGGCATTTGTGTGCAGTCTTTGGAAGTCAACAAGACATGCTAACTGGTAACTTGCCATTCCTCAACTTACAGTTTGTAAAACTGTCAGAAAGCATTGGTGTTGGAAGTACTACAAATTTCAGGTTTTGCAAGTTATTTAAACCAGTCACTAGTGTTAAGCATGTTAACTTTTGTGATGAGATGACAGAAGGATTTTTATCACCTACGATTTCCTGTCCACAGTTGGGTTCAGCAATGAAGCCATATATAATGTATAAATAAATTTATCTTGTCACATTTAAGTTTAATACCATGGGAACCAAGAACCAGGGTATTGCAGTCGGTATAGCAACTAGCTACAGGCTAGATATTCTGCAGTTTGAATCCTGTTAGGAACCAGAGATTTTCTCTTCTCCAAAAACCATTCATACTGTTTCTGGGGCCTACCCAACCTCCTATTCATTGGGTAGTGGGGTTCTTTCCTGGGGGTACAGTGGCTGGGGCATGAAGTTGACCACTCATCTCCACCCGATGCTGAGGTCCAGAATGAGTGGAGCTATACCACTGCTCTGCCTATATACCCTTATGATGTGGACAGGTACAACTTTACCATTCAGGAGTTTGGACTGGAAGTTGGTGCTGAGAACACGAAGTATGTGCTCATCTTCTGTCAACAGATTGCAGGTCAGAATTGTGACATACAGATAGCTAATAAAACCTCTGAAAATTGTGCAAGTTCAAATACTCAAGGACAGTATTGACAAATAAAAATTGCACGCATGAAAAATTCATGAGCAGAATAAACTCACGGAATGCTTGCTACTTGCAGTCCAGAATCTCTGTTCTTCCCACCTAAGGAGATACAAATTGAAATACACAAAACTATTCTGTTGCGACAAGCACGCTGTCTGTGAGTGTCTGAATTTCAAGTTTTAAATCATCTGACTGATTTTCGGAAATCTTTGTATGAACACTACTATTGGTGAATACTACAGTGTCATGCTGTCCAGTGTCCTACAGTTAGTAATAACAATGACACAGATGTTCAGAAATTTGAAGTGGGAGAAACACAAACATCACTCACACTTACATCCTGATACAATGTATAGGACAGTGGCTAGCATGAATCTGCAAGTTTTGCAGCTGTTTATTGGCTGCAGGCATGCAAAAGGGTGTGGGGAGAGATAACTGTTACTACCAGATCTGCAAGTATGTGTTTAGCTCATGGAAGTAAACATGAGTGTGACTTACCCAGTGTTTTCAGATACAGCAGTATCTGCCTTATCTAAAATGGGATGCAGTGAAGGTCAACCTTACAGGTTTATGCCAGCTACTTTAATAGACCTTGAAAAGTATGCAGTGCGTGTTAAGGTAATCATTTAGTAGAGTGTAAAATAAGATAACTTATTGAGTATGATGGAGCTAACTGACGGGTCATTCAAGCTGGGCTTGTGGGATTTGGAACTGAGATTGACCATCAACATGCCTACACATAAATGACATACTCTTTTGAAGTCAGCAGTTACAAATATAGAGACGATGCAAAACACTGAGGTTATATCAAATACATTTAACGTGTACAGAATCTGTGCTTGAGTAGAAGTACTGTATTCTTCACAAAAATAAAATGAAATGATAGTAACAATTCTGATGAACATGTAGAACTAGATACATTTTGCAACAGGGAAGTGGACTTTATGAGTTCTGCTCCAAAAGTTTGTACTGGATTAGGTTCCTATTGAATTGGACACCCAGATGGCAAAAAGGCAATGTTTGCCATTTCCACACCATGGAGACGTATTGGGAAAACAGAAGTATAGTTCCACTCATTCTTATCCTCTGCACGATACAGAGGTGAGTGGTTGATATTACACCCCAGCCACTTTACCCCAGGAAATAACCCCGGTAGAGGCTGGGTGGCCCCCCAGAGCCAGTCCAGATGTTTTGGAGAAAAGAAAAATCTGTTGTCCCTAATTCAAGCCTGTAGCCTAGTCAGTATACAGACTATAACACCTTGGCTTCTTCACCCAGATGAAATGAAGTATTAATGATTTTTGTTCCACTGTGTGTCTAAAAAAGAGTTTCTGTTTCAGGTTCGTCAATTACTGGCTTATGAGTGTGACCTGGTTTATGAATGCAAGGTGTGCCGGAACCTTTTTAGAAGCCTGGCAAACTTTGTTTCCCATAAACGTGTCTACTGCAGGGAACAGTTCAGTGACCTCAAACATGTTTTGCCTGCACATCGTATGGTAATTATCCCCTTTCTTGGTTGAATGGTGCTGCTGAATGTAGTAATAGTCCCATGTCAAGTACAGCCTCTGTCCCTGTGGCATGGCATGGTTGTGGATGGAGGAAATGGCCTCCATGCATGGAGGATAGTAGCAACAATATGTAATGAGTGGACAATCAACAAGGGGTGGTCCTTCAGCTTGGGGGTTGGGCAAGGTGCTGACATTTCCTCACTATAAGAAACTTTGATGCTGACTATTGGCTGGATGACTGGTGTTTGATCCTGAACAAGGGAACAGATTTTTCTGTTCATTGTACTCAGACTGGCTGTGCAGTGCAGTGGTTGATCGAGTTTAAGTAATCAGGGTGTGAAGGTGAGCTCTCACCTCCACCTGGCACAAAGGTTTAGATTATGTAGACTGATACCTGCAGTCCCCTACATCACAACATATATTACTATAAGGCTGTGTATGTGAGAACTTGCACACACCTGTTTATGCATATTCATTGGCATAAACTGCGGGGGTTTTTTTTCTAGTGTTGATATTTCACTACACTACTAATTTTTGTGCAGCCAGGATAGCATAGTTGGTATAGTAACTTGCTAAGGGCAGAATGGTTTGGGGTTCAAATCCCAATGGGGGTGAGATTTCCACACTGTCCAGACCAGCCCCAAGGTCCACACCCATCCTGTACAATGGGTACTGGGTCTCAAGGGTGGGGGTAAAGCAATTGGGGCATGGCAATGAGCACCCACCCCCATCTAGCCCTAAGGTTGTGCATGCATAGAGCTTTACATTTACACCCCCTCTGTCTTCGTGGCCTGTTATAGGGTGACCTTTGCCCTTTACCTGTTATTAATTTATATTTGTAATTGTTATTATATCTAAGAAAAACTGAACAGCTGAAACAGCATTTTAAGAATGATTAATAAGTGAATGCAAACATAAATGAATGGAAAATTTCCTGGTTAAAAATTAATATTGATATTGAATGGTTAAATGACATGGTTTCATGCTATCATTGTGTGCCAGTATTCTGTTACATGTTTTGTTCCCTTGCTTGATATTCTCATTCCAGTCATATTTCATTTCATTACGTGTTACAAGGTACTATAAAGTGTTACGTGTTGTCAATTTGCATTGAACATGCACTGTATTCATAGAATATGAAACTAAGCTTTTAGATCATAAAGTTCTCAGATGTGATGCTGTGTATTCTGCTAGATGAAGTACCACATCTGTCTGATACATTGGTACTGATGTACCAGACTGTACAGTATCACATCCCAGACGTGATCTTAACCCTTCTGCAGACGGCTCGGTATGTAAATTTTATTGCTTGGTTTATAAAAAACATGAGTGTTATTTGAAGAGAAAAGGTAAAATTATGACATAAATGGCAATTTGTGGAAGATAAAATATTATGTAGCATGTCTTAAAAATTTACTAAATTTCCTTGTTGCCTAAATATATAATATGAACTTCTAGGGTGTTTTTTATGTGCAATTTCATATGCCAGCACAGTTCCATTAAACGTTAATGTTCACCATTTTGAGGACCACTTATTTTATACAAGAAACTGCTTTGCCTATCCTCAGTGATGTAGAACATTTAAGTTCCTATTCTTCGTGTCACATGATTGTTAAATGTACCACTGCAGGTAGAAGACAGCACAACTGTCATTCAACCAGAGCCAGTTCCACCTGGTACAACAGAGACTTGGGTGACAAATGATGCAACCCCTGACCCATTAGGTGATGACAGTGATGATCGATCGGCACTTCACATAGAAACATCAGTTCCTCCTATTGCTACTTATTCTAAACCTAAAAGAGATCTGAGCAATATAATAGAGAGATTATCTCAGAAGAGAGAAATTAAGAGTGTTGCAGAAACAGGTGGCCATATTTCAGCATCAAAGTTCTATGAAACTGTAAGTGAAGATGTTGCAGCGCAAAGAGGCACCCGTAAAGAACATGTAATATGCCTAGAAGGTATTGAAAATACAAAGCTTGGGGTGTTTCAAACTGTGCTTCCATCCAGTTCTCCAGTACAAATGGATAACATTGATCTCATGAAGGCCCAGGTAAGGACTGTTCAAGTATCCTATGGTTACACAAGACTCAGACCTTAGTGAGCTCATTTGGTATAGTGACTAGGCTGTGTGGTGGACAACCAAGGTATCATGGTTCAATTCCAGCAGGGGCAAGAGATTTTTCTTTTCTCCAAAATATCCAGAATTTGCTGTAGGCCACACCAGCCTCTTATACATTTGATGTGGAATGTAAGGTGTCCAAGGTATGAATCTGGCCACTTGTGTAAATGTAGAGTGAACGCTAAGAATGAGTGGACCTGTCCCACCACTCTCCCATTTGCCATAATGGAGGGGGACACAAATCCCAGGTGTCAGGTCATTGGGGCAAGTAAATTTGGTACATTGGTGCCTAATGTTTGTGGGTACTCAGTATTGCCTTTGCTTTGTGTCACCCTTTGGCACCTAGAATTTTGAAGTAGCATCTAGATGGTTGGAAAATTTTTGCATCCCTGCCTTCATGGCATGCACAGACATGACTTTACATTTAGCTTTTGAAGCTTACACAGTCACTGAAAGTGACCAGCATAAATTCTGAAATTGACTGTTGATATACAGTTCCAAACCTGTTATAATTCTGTTTACTTTCCAGAACACTAAAATTAGCACATATAGAACAGTTTTAATGGTCATTTTATGTGGTTGTTAACCACAGTTTCTTTAACCCTTCAAGCCAGTTGGACACATGTACATTTATCAGCAGCTTACCCTGCTGGCAATTTTACCTGTATAGATTGTTCCTAATGGTCAGGAGCCATATTTAAATACTGCCTGGTAAAAGACTGAGCCCAATTTAAATCAAAGCTTGAAGGGTTAAGGGAATAGCATAGATTAAAAATGTTTTCAAAACTTTGCACTCAGAAAAGTGATTAGGCATGAGAGGGATAAAGTATAATGAAAAATTTAGGGTATGACATAATGTGGAACTTCATTACTTATACATGTAACTTAATATCATCAATAGAAGAGAAATTGTGGATGTTATAATGGGCAGGACATGCGTTCAGATAGGTGGGATAAGAAGTGTATACAGACTTTTCATGAGGAAATCTCTTAGAAAGTTGCCATTTAGGTAAACATGCAGGGGAGAATAACTTCAGGCAATCTTAGGAAGCTGGTTGTGAGGATGAGAAGTGATGTAACTAGCTCCAGATAATGTCCATCATTGGACTTTGTTATTACTGGTGCTGAATCTTCAGGCTTTTATACCAAAGATTTCATCATCATCATCATCATCATTGTTGTCTTTGTCATTGCTATTGCCATTGTTTTGTAATTTTTTTATACTGGTTACATGCAGTGGAGTTGAATCTGCCAGTTGTATTACCAAACTGTTCCATAGATAATAAGGGAGCCTGACAATGCATACATAATTTTGGTGAAGAAAAGTACCTCAAAAGTAGTCATTTGGCAGGTTTGAAAAGCACTGGAAGACTAACATTTAGAAAGATGTTGTACAGGTGAGGGGGATTAAGATAGGCAAAACTGGTTGAGGATCATGTCCAGGAGCAGAGCGTTTCTGAACCAGTGGTCGACAGTATAATATGTGCAAATTATACCTAGCATCATGTCTGTTTATATTTTGGTACACGTGGAAGAGCATACTGTTTTATGACTTGAATTTTTCTGTTTTTGATCCTCATTTTTATAACTGTATAAGGTAAATGAATTGCAATTACAATTATTTTTTATTACATGAAAACAGATTATGTCTATCATTTTTAGACGCATTTGCAAAATTGAAGAAAGTGCCTGTTAGCTTCATCATGTCTGTCTGTCTGTGATTCCACTTGTAACAAATCTGCTCCCACTGGATGGATTTTCATGAAATCTGATATTTGAGTTTTTTTTTTTTTAAATCTGCGAAGCAAATTCAAGTTTCATTAAAATCTAACAAGAGTAGCTAGTTTACATGAAGACCAACATACACTGTGATCATATCTCGCTTAGTTCTTTTTAGAATAAGAAATATTTCAGACAAAAGTTTTAGAGAAAATCAAAACACATTTTACATTCAATAACTCTTTTTCTCAAAACCATGCCATATGAGATAATGTGGAAAAATATGGTAGAGCCAGACAGGCCAGAGATGACAATATGGTGCATGCACATTGCATGCTGGATACATAAGCCTACAAACACACACTCAGAATATGTAATACTTGCTGCTTTTTCTCTGTAACATGGTTGCATGAACGCATCTCAGGGTTATGTTACACATACATTGCATGTCTTGTAAATTCCTTAATATTATGTCCTCTATAATTTTTTCAGAATTCATTACCCTACTCATCTCATTTGATGTTAAAAAGAAGACTGGAAGATGTGTACTCCTTAACGCAGTATACAGAATTACCAGCAGCATTGCTTTGAAGTTTATTAACCTTACTGAAAATTATATAATTACGTGCAAACTAGTGAGTCTTCCTTGTCAAATATTGGACCTTCATTTGCAGGCTTTTAAATCTGAGTGGCTTGCTCGTGGCCAGCACAGTGTTCTATTTAAATGGCAGCTTCTGCATTTGGTCATTTTATAAGTTTCATTTAATACATCGCTGTACTAAATAGTTCAAACAAAAATCAGAGCATTAATAAATGAATTTATCCGTATTCAGATTTCTTAAACAATCTGCATATTTATGGATATCTTGGTTCATAAACCTTTATTTTTAATTTGTTCGTTTTCATGTATATCTTGTTGTTTTAGACATCTTTGTTGAGGTAATATTGACACTTCCTGACTCATGCAATAGTTATGTTCTAAAATGTCGTTCACAATTCTGATGATGCACAAGTCAGAACTGAGTATACATATGGTGAACCATATATGTATGTACAAGGGAGTGCAGTTGAAATCCAAACTGTGACACACTGTAATCTGATTGGCTGCAGCATTACTGCCCCACCACCTGCATTATTGCCCAGCAGTATTCTTCTGCCACCGTCATCTCAATCCACTTTCATTCTCTCAAGGAAAAATTTGGCCTGCATTTCAAAAATGTTATTATTTCATAAATTTTTAGTTTTCTAAACTGCGTAAGTCATAGTTGATGAAGTCATTAATGTCTGTATACAGATGTAACACACCCTCATACAACACTTAATGAACTGCATATGAATAGAAGAACTGGGTGTCATGAATGTAAGTAATTTATTTCTTACAGGTCGTGGAGCTTCATAACATGATGTCTTCTAATGAAGCAACCCTGGGTCCAGATGGACAGATAGAAAAGTTGAATATTGAAGGCACAACCCTTGCTAGCACACAAAACACTGGTGGAGGTGGTGCAGTAGTCAGGAAAAAAGACAGTGCACAAAATAATAAAACAGGCTCTTCCAAGGAGAATCATGTTTGCAATATATGTAAGTCTTTACATAATTCTCTGACAAACTGGAAATGACATGGATTTTAAAATTTAATTGCCATTTCCCCTTCTACTTCTATATGTCATCTTTGTGGATTAGACAATACAGTGTCTATATTGGCCTAAGAATCCCTTTTAAAATATCTTCTTGATCTTCCTCTTCCCAGTTTTAACTCTGTGTTGCAAACTTCTAGCAGAATTTGTATTACTTGGTTTCTGGGCTTATCTTACCACCAAAAATACCATACTCTCTTGTGGGGTACATAACTGGAACAGGGGAAGAAACTGAGCTGTGGGTTAATGGTACATTTGAAAGAGGAAGTTTGAGGACAGTAGTTTGGAATGTGTCTTGATAATTATGGCGTCAGCAGTCTAAAATCCCAGCGCCTTTAAATGTTTTGGTACTATGGCTCTTGGTATTCATAATTTGTAGCAGAAATCGTGAGTATTTTTTCATTTTACTGAAATTTTATTGCAGGCAATACTAGATTTTCAACTCGGAAGACACTAAATCATCATATGAAGTCCCTTCATGTGACATTCCGCATGTGTTATCCATGTCCGTGCTGTAAAAACACGTTTTGTAATACATGGAGTGTGTACAGACATCTGTACAAAGGTAAGTTCTTGGTACTTTTAACCTTTCTGTGTTTTTATCATCATCATACATTTATCATTTTTCATTCTTTATAGGTTAGTATAGTACTTTTGACTAATATTGATTACATGGACATAAGACCAGAATGCCCAGAATCGATTTTATTGTGCTCTAAAGGTGTATCAATAACACTTCACTAAATGTTAACCATCAGTTCATCTGAATTTCTGGATGAATATTTTGTCTTTCCTAAACAAGTTAGTATATGGAGTTTTCTTATTCATCAGGATCATTTCAAGTTTTGATTTTTTTTTCTGTTAAAATTACTAGTAAATTCCCATTTTTAGATTTCAGTCGTGATCAGATACATTATAACATTACAACTATGGAGTGAATTTAACATTTTAGACTGGGACCCTAGAATTTAGTTTGGATGCTGGACACCTTAAATCAAATATTATTAGCAGGAATACCATTCAAATATGTGTAAAATATCAGCTACAAAGTTAATAATTGGGTATTTTTTACATGATGTGTATCATACATTTTCAAAGGTGCCATATCCATCCATGAGCTGGATGTTCCTGCAGTAACATTTCACGTAATTGTGGGAACCTAATTTGAAACAGAAGCATAACATGATGGGACTGTTCTCTTATCTGTAATACTAGATAAAAAACTTTGTGTATATCTTACAAAAGTGTGTGAAATTAATAAAAGTTTCAATGAAAGCTAAAACTTCACCTCAGGTTGTAAGTGTGTGGTGATATTTAACTCGCATACATGGCTGCAATAAGGCCCTTAAGTCCTCTCTTCAAAAGTTGGCACAGTGACTTAAAATTTGAAGCTTTTGATTTATGGATAGTTACTCATTATGCAGAGAGTAATAACTTTTGAAGCAGAAGATGCAAAGTGAACATAGTTGTTGAAACAATAAACATATCTGTGACTTAATACTGAATTTTGAAGTCATAAATAAATGTCATTTAATGTTAACAGTGCATCGGAAGACTACTATCCAGGTGCGAAAGCTGCGTTCGCAGATTGTGAATAAAGCATTTAGGAAGGAAGTTTCTGATTATGAAAGTCAAAATTCAAATGTAAAATCAGCTGGTATTGCTGTACAGAGTGAAGCTGATAAAGCACGCACAGAACAACAAAGACTGCACCAAGAGACTCAGGTCTGTATTGAGTAAACTACAGATGAAATTGATGCAGAACAAGGGAACACCAGCATGCACATACAGTATCTGAGACTGAACCTGCAGAATGTAGCAAAATATAATGCATGCAGTGTTCTGTACTGTTGTACACTTTTAACATGAACGTGTGCCAAAACCACTGTGATTTCAAATGCTAAGCAAGAATTACCGAAGTAATAGAATGAAACTGTAAACATGCCTGGATATACAGTAATTGTTAGGACATAGATTCAGGTCATCTAAGGTGCTGTGCTGCGTTGATTCATAGATAAATACCCACACTTTAGAGGAGCTATTTACCAGGTGACATGGTGTAACACCCCAGAAGACTTGAATCTTCTGTACTACATATTACTTGCTATCACAGCAATATATAGATGACTGACTGCATAGGTATATAATAATTTTGTACATACAATTCTTTAATCAGTGTATGGAACTCAGTATTTTATTTCATTTTTACATGGAAGGCCTCTGAATGCAGGAACATCTTAATCACATCTCTGCCTGTGCATATAGAGATCAGCTGACACTAATATACCCAACAGTGTTCATTTTATGATATTACTTTTAAAAGATGACAGAAGCAGAGCCACTTTCCAGAACATTGTGTGTATTAAGTCCATGGCTTCTCAACCTGTAGCTTGCTGTCACAACGTTGCCCTTGACAGTGTTATTTTGCATGTGAAGACATTCAAAATGCGAAAACCCTTTACCCAGCAAAGCTGATATACAACACTGAAGCAATTTTGAAAACCTGCAAGCTGTTTATTTATGGAGACATAAATTACCTTACTAATTCTTTTTGCAAAAATGTCCTAAGAATAGGACAACCTAGCCAAAGTTTTGAATCACATTTTTGTACAAAATTTTCCTGATCTCAGTGATTTTTATTTTTATTACAAATGATATATAGAAAAACACAGGTAAAACTGTAACTATAATTATTTGTACACTTCTTTAATCTTTATTCTGTGTATTCAGTTACATGTTGGCCGCACACAGGCCAAATGTTGCCTGCAACACATAAAAGGTTGAGCATGCCTGCTTCAGATTGTGGACATTTTACAGTGTAATATGCTGAAAGTGATTCAACAAACCACTGTCACAACTTTTACAGGATCATAATCTGACCAGTTTAGTTTATACTGCATTAATTCCCTTGTATTTGTTACAATGTTGCATTCATCTAAAATATTTGGATTTTTATATGGTGTAATGACCAGTGTCCCGAAGATTCAGGTCTTCTGGGTTGTTACCCTGAATAGCAGGGTTATTTATTTCTGGTGTTTTGAAGGAAGGTCAAGAAGTCCTAGAAGAATTTTGACAGGGCCCCTTGACCCTTGAAGACTGTACATTACATTGAAACACTGGGAATCACTAACCCTGCTACCCAGTGTGTAGCAACCCAGAAAACTAAATCCTCAACATCGACATTTTGGAAGTTTCCATTCTCATACCAGCCCTAGCCTGCTGTCTTTAATCTGCCTGTATCCATCTGCTTAATGTCCATTATTTCAGAACCATATAAAAATTGTGGGATAGAATATTCTATAACAAGAGGAAGGTTTATAATATCATATCTGTGTTTAAGCGTCCCTAATACCTTTTAGTGCAACTACTCAGTTTCAGTGGAACTGTGTACTGAATATCAAACCTTTGGAGGCCATACCACAATCCCACTTTTTGTGCCTTGACATCAGCCAGAGCAAGAAAAAAGTTAATGCAAATTTTCAAGGTGTAGGTAGCACTGGTTTGATTTGCTGTTGGAATTGTAGTAGTGTTCAGACACAAATTTGTGAAAAATATGCAGTTTTAAGGTCATTGTTTAAGGCACTTGAAGACAATTCAACAATGTCACATGACTGTTGTATGTTTTTCAGTTTTATTCTGTGATTAATCTCCTTATTTTCCCTTGAGGATGGTTAAGTTTAACTGTCATAACTTTGGAATTGTTTGAACATGAAGGTAGTGAATTAAGGGATGAAAGGAGTGTATGGAAAAATGATGAGATTAAGAAATTTGGCGGAGAATAAGGAGGACTAGATTCGTAAAGGGGGAATATGTATTGGATTATTGGATGTGTGGTTCATTATCAGAATGTCACAGAGGTAAGTAATGGGTGTTGCAGAGATATGAATTGGATGTGCAGGTTCATTCTCAGAATGTTGCAGAGATATGTACCAAATGTGCAAGTTCTTTATCAGAATGTCATAGATGTATGTACTGGACATGCAGTTCATTCTCAGAATGTTGCAGGGATATGTTTTGGATGTTCAGGATCATTTTCAGAATATTGCAGAGACATTCAAAATAAAATCTGAAGCAGTCATCATCACACATTGATGTGCAGCTATATCTGTCCTTGTCAGTCACACCAGATACTGGATTATTCTTATTGTCTAGTTATATCATGTTGAAGCTGTTCCACTGTGCTGGCATGCCATGCAATTGTCATTATCAGGGCTAACTCATCACAAGATGACTAACCCCTATAAGCCAAATTTACACATTATATATTTTCATACAATGCCCAGGAAGTCATGCCTGAGGAAATAGCCTTGAAATTCCATACTTGTAAGTAACATACCCATCATTTTGTTTTTTGTAGGCCTGGATGAATAATTTTGAAGACGATCTTGAATTGCAAATGTGTGGAGGGTGTGGACGCCGGTTTGAGAGGCGTGCAGCACTCAATTCACATTCTCAGATCTGCCAGAAACGAATTGCTGTACAGAACAACATCAAAGCATGTCGCCCATCCACCTCATCAACCGCCACTAGCAACCGAATTACCAGCACAAAAGTGTTGCCAGTGTCAACAGATCGACAGCATCTTCCACGTACAGAAACTACCAAGAATGACATTACATGTGTTGAAAGCAGCACAAGTAGGTTGACGCTTTTATCAGGACTGTCAGAAAGTATGCAGTCAACTACAAGTGGCACAAAGAGTGTAACAACCCCTTCTTCTCCTGTGTCTCTTGACATTTCAAACCAGCTGCTTGCCACAGCTCCCAGTGCTTCATACCACCGAACTCGGCAGTGCAGTGGCAGTTGGTCTGACACCATAAAGAAAGACATTCCTGAGAAAAGAATTGAAATTCAGATCAGGAGGGACTATTGTAAGACAGGGACAGGGGCTGGAATCATGAGTTCTGTTTTGGGAGTAGGGGGCCCCTCATCCCAGCAACAGGATGATAATTCAGAAACAAATGAAAATGCCTTGTCTTATGATGATACAGAAGATGATCATGATGAAGTCAGTAATATTTCTAATGAAGACTGTGAAGATCATGGTGGGTTGTATCAGCCAACAGAACCTCCTGCATGTTTCTCTGAGAAGGACCCTCACCCGTCATATGGTAAACTCGATGGAAGTATTGGAATAGATGTGTGTAGCTTGACAGAAACTATTGAAAAAGAGACCACAAAAGGGGAGGAACAAACCATAGATGCCTCTCTTATTGATATTATTCCAGCAGTAAGAAACATAAAAGATGATGAGTCTTCCACACATTCATTGCAAGATACTGATTTGCATAATAACAGTAACCAAAGTGAGGAGAATACAAATGTTACTGACAAGAACACAACAAATTTCATGAGGTTTATTGACAAACAGAGTACATCTGTAAGTCAATTATGTGACAGAGGACAAGGACAGAACTCTGCAGGCTATGCCAGTGAGAGTGAAGTTAATGAGCTGCAAGATGAGAGGAGGAGCACACTGGATGAGAAAGGGAATGAATCTGTTCCTGTTGCCAACACCAAGAAAGAGGACCAGTTTTCTCCAATGATGGAGAATAGAATGCAAAGCATGATTAACATAAGACGTTTGCAGTGTTTACCATGTCAGAAAAAGTTTAATAAACTGACAAATCTTCGGAGGCATGTTGCTGTGCACATAGGCTGGAATCGTTACCGGTGCACTGAATGTAAATTTAAGTGCTTTTCTAAATATGACTGCGTTGCACATGTTATTAAATTGCACCTAGGAAAAGCAGAACATGACAAGGCACAGACCATGGTGGAATATATTGAAACTCAGATCAATGATTCAGAATATGATTTAAGCAAGTATAAGCCTACAGAAGAACCACGCAGAAGTCAGAATTATGAAAATGGACAACATATGGTACAGAACACTAATGTAAACCTGAATAGCAAATATAGTGCTGCATTAGAAGATGTAGAAATCACAGTAAATGACACAAATTATAACAAAATTTGTGATTGGTCACTGGAAGAATATAATGAAAGCAAAACTATAATTACTGGTACTTCTGACTGTGCCACTGGCATTGAAGCTGTTCCTAATAATATTCAAAGTTCAATGATAAAACTTAAAGATGTTGAAGAGGGTTTATATGAATGTACCGTGGAAAAAGAAAGGGCAGAAAGTGCTGTAATGCATATACCTGTTAAACAAAGCCCCATGATTACAATGGAAGACCCAAACAGTTGTGTAACAACAGTTAAGGTGAAAAGTGGATATGTAAGTGAGCCTGTTGTCAGTGACTCAGCAGCTATTTTGCAAGAAGATGAAAGAAGAAAGTACACAACATCATCAGGTATGAGACTTAGCAGAAACTTCATGAATACTGAGGGTTTGGAGCGTGAAGAGCCTGAAAGAACACCCGCAAAGAAACAGCTGACAACTACAGAATATGAGCAGAACATCAGGAATGCAATAGCACTAGGTAAGAGGCAGTAACTAATAGCACTTTCACATGCAGTACTCATTTTTACAGACTGGATGGTATGTATAATTTGAAGTGTTTTTTTAACAGTTACATGTTTTGAATAGTGAGCAGTTCTGCTATATGTTCACCTGAACATTTTCTAAAATAAGTCTAATAAAAATTCTCTTTATAAACACCAAAACAGTTTTGTTGTGCAACTGTTTGTTCTTGGTAACAATCTTTACATGACTGTGTGTTGTTTTCTGAGGTATATCACATTGACATGAAGCAACATGCTAATTTTCAGCAACCTTCTGTGAATTTGACTAAATACCAGTAGGGAGTGTACTGTTTAGATGTTAAGATGTTTAATATGCTTCCTTCTTTTATTAAAAGAGAGTCTGATAATCCTAAGAAATTTAAATTGATTTTGCAGAAATTTGTATATGAAAATTCCTTTTATTCTTTGGATGAATATTATGAACTTTAAAATAGTTAAATTTATATGTATATGATCTAAATTAGTATTTGAAAGTTTGGCACTTAAAATAGATATACATTTATGTTTCTTATTTCTTTAACTACTAATCTGTATTTTAGATGCTTGTTTCATATACAACATAACTACATGAATGTACCAATCTGTATCTGTTATGCAGTGATGTAGTAAATTATGTTTTGTCCAGTTAGTACTGTATCCTTTTAATTGATGTTATTATGTTGTTATTTGTTATTAAAATAATTTATGTTGAATCCTCATATATCGTACTAGGCCTAGTAACTAAAATTGTTGTACACTTTTATACTGACTTCACTTCTTGACTTTTTAAGCAGATATGACTATTTACATATCCATATGGATTTTGTAATCCTGTAAGGATTCATGGAACGAAAATCGATGATATGATAAGGGAAGTGTTATAGCAACCAATTTTGTTACATGTTTTCTTTTTCAGATTTGGAAAAAAATGTGTGTAAGCCAAATATGCTAAATGTGGTGTCTGAAACAAATGTGCAGAATGATCCCACACCACTATCCACAGAAGATGGCATACTGCAAGTCCAAAATCCGTCCGAGACCCAGGTACAAGAACAGACTGCATTAAGAAAGATGGTGTTAGAGGTGATTTTTGGTTCAGGCAGTAATGTCAGTCATGATTTAGAAGCTACACAGAACATGTTCAGTATGGGGGTAAATGGTGAACATCATCATTCAGAAGGATCAGCATCATCTCCAGAGCCATATGATGTAGTGGAGTCTGTTAGTTGTGATTCTACATCTCCACTTACCTCCAATAGTTCAGCAGCATCTCCAGATGATGCAGGTTTATTAATGGAAGAGTCTTCAAGTGTCGTGGGTGAGAGTAAGAGCGATCGACAAGACAAACTCAGAAATAGTGTAAGCCCTGTACTTGAAACTGAACGAAGACAAAGGCCAGTGCGAAATAGAATAAAAGTTGAACGAGAGGACTTTATCTATGACCTATCTGATAGGTGCCTGGACCCTAGGAGGGATGGAGATGATCGTAAAGTAACGAAGCGAAAACAGGAAGACCGCATACCTGATTCTGTGAAAGTGGTGTTGGAGAAAGGTAACTGCAGTGCAGAAAGCTCACGTGCTAAAGTTATACCTAAAGTGGTGTTAGTGAGAACAAATGTGGGGGAATACAGTGGTTTAAGGGTAGTTAACAAGACAGGCAGTGCCAGTAACATGATGCAGGTGTTTGACAGTAGCAGTGATAAGCATAACTCGCCAAATACCGTTGGGTATAATATATCAACAAGAAAGTCACAGCGGACATATGACTTATCACCGCACAAAATTCCAGCTGTCAGTCAGGAAAGACACGAATGAGGACTAATAAAACATGTGTACTGTAATAAAACTGTTAAAACAGGTATGGTCAGGCCAGCAGACTTTCAGGAAACATAGTGAGTAATGGAGTGAGTAATTCTCTAATATGGATGACACTTAACCTAAATAAAACAAAAATGAAATCCCCAGTTGGTGGTTCATGACATTATAAGAAAGCAGTTTTATTTAAGGAGCAATGAACAGGAAACATAGTGAGTAATGGAGTGAGTAATTCTCTAATATGGATGACAACCTAAATAAAACAAAAATGAACTCCCCAGTTGGTGGTTCATGACATTATAAGAAAGCAGTTTTATTTAAGGAGCAATGAACAGAATATCTTGTACTATTGATGTAGCAGCCCATTTTAAAAGTGACTCAATATTAGTTTATGAATCTGATATACTGTAGTGCTACGCCAGTGAACTTACATGCAGTAACCACTTTTTTAATGCCAGATATAATTTCGTATCATGTTGCTATAATTTTATGTTCTTGTTCTTGCAGTATAATACGGCATAAAGTTAATTTTGTGTCTAAATAGTGTGTATTAATCTACAACTTGTTTCGACATACAAATACAACACATTTTTCATACAAGGTGTTCACCTGTTGTACATAATGTGCTTGAAACCCCTTACGAAAATATTAAAATGATACATTCCTGTCTTGCCACATTAAAAGTTATAATTTCTCACATTTCAGGACACTGAACTGCATGACAGGCAGCACTGTGGTTTACTTGTACATTAAAATACAAAATCCACCTATCATTATTATTATTATTATAAGATATGTATGTCTCCTGTCACAGGCATTTCTTCCTGGTACTTCTCTTGAACCAGCGGTGATCCCCACCACTCAGGCTTCAAGCTTCACATTGCAGTACTTTCCGTAT
>Ga0136643_10002415_pt1 | contig 24179 bp, 7 predicted proteins | sample TergutLab28metaG_FD_96883 | JGI IMG/M metagenome (GOLD analysis project Ga0136643, IMG submission 96883) | Labiotermes labralis P1 segment gut microbial communities from Petit-Saut dam, French Guiana - Lab288 P1 (version 3) (version 3) | ecosystem: Host-associated > Arthropoda: Insects >... | reverse complement strand
CCCGTTGCGCTGACCACGTGACACCCCTCTATCCGCAAAAGTTGACACTAACTTCGCCGACCGGCGGCGGCCGCTCTGTCGGTATAGTTCGCGTGCGGACTAAGGCCACGGAGTTTGTTTGTTGTCCTCAACTTTTAGAAGCTGTTCAATTGATTCAGATCGAATGAAGTCTGTGAAGCACACAATTATAGATCCGTCTGTTCGTGCTACTATACGTTACTTTGCAAAGAGGATTTATAAAGAAGTATGTTCGGGGAAGAACCAGTCTAGAAAGATATTCAAGGGATGTTTGGCGTCACTAGGTTATAAAAATAAGATTAGAAGTCATTACGACATTAAATGTAGCTTGTTATCCACCAAATATAATAACATTTTCAACTTAATTGGTGCATTTGTCCCAGACTGGAAAAAAGCCACAACAAGAGGAAGTGGATATGACACTTTGTTATTGGTTTGCGAATGGAAGGGTCCGATTTCTTCAGCGACGAAATTTGTCAAAGTCGTGCCTACATGCGACAAATTTGTCAGTGTGCTCGCGGATTATTTTAAAAAAATAATAACTTTAGTGGAATTAATGTGGTATATTTAAAGTTGTAAATACTTCACATGTACTTTTTATCGACTTGGGAAGTTTCCATGTAAAGAACCTCCGTTTTTGTACGTTTGTTTCTATGGTTCTGCCTTTCGAACCGTAACAGTGGACAACAAGAACGCCTCGAATATTAAGTACCTGTCTGTCCTTTCCTATATTTCTATCGGCGATACGCCTATAGGATGTCCAACTTATGGAAAGCACAGTACGAGCAGCCTTACTTGGCTGCTCTAACTGCAGAAAATCCTCCGAAACGTCGGAAAGTAATTACGAGCCGACACGGTGTCAAGTCGCTGAAAACTTGAATATTCACAAATACCGCTGGCAGTACATAAACTCTCGTACCGTCTGTGGGTGATTATGCAGGCAGGTAGCAGAAGCCACACAAAATCACGAAAATGCGCGTGTCTGCAGCGCAGGATAATGCGAAGCCCGACAAAGAAAATATTAAAATTCTTAAACTTGGCGGAGGTCAAACGACCGTTATATCGAAAATATGTTCTCGTTAGAGCTCCAACTGAATAATGGAAGACTTGATGTGTTGAAGGGAGACTGACTAACAGTTGCCTTCATGCTAGAATGTTGAATTATGAGGATGTGCTTCTAAGTCCAACATAGCTAACATCTAGCGATACCAATCCAAACTTCTCATACCTATAACAAATGCCCCATGATATGTCTCAAATCATTCCGACCTACACATCCCGCACGTTCACACGGTTTTCAGGGAATGGACAGCTACCCATCGCACGGCCCTGGACTCGCACCCAAACCCTCTCATGGAACCACTAGTGCACCCACCAAATAACAGGAGTTTAAAACGAAGATGGATGTTTGACGAGATACATTAAGGAAGCGTCGCTGGACGCCTTCTAGACCACCGCCAAATGGGACAACGCATTAGCTCATAGGAAACGGTGTAGCGATGTTTTATGATTGCTAATAAAGGTAAATAAAAAAAAATGCTGGTATGTTGTGTTGCTATGATATTGCATAGGCTGTGATCTAGAAAGCGTATAAGGCGCAGCCGAGAGCGAAAGGGACAGACAAGTCCTTGCTCCAGAAAGGACGCTTCGTAGCGAATAAGACTCGTGTGACTAGGCATGAGACTTTAAAATCGATATTAACCCAAATAGGGTCTCCAAAAAAAAAGGGCTGTCATTTCAAAGTGATGCGGGCTTGGACTCATTCTTTGAAGGGTTAGGTATATGTATAAATAAGTTGTTGGTACGGAATGGACGTAATGCGGCTGTGGTAATTTGGATTATGATAAGGTTTAATCTGCAAAGTGCGAAGAGTAGATTACTTTTAAAAACTGGTAATTTTACCAAACTACACTGTGTCGTAATCTCGAATACCACATTGTGAAATTTCATCGTCGTATAAACCATAAATTTCATAAGACACATCAGCTTCATTTAATGCACTTGGTTTTTGTGTACTGAGTGAGTGAACAGTTCGTGATAGTTACGCCAGATGGCAGTTGAGCTTAGGAAGCAGTCAAGGAGTGCCTATATTTCGGTTGGCATTGCAGCGTCAATATTTTTGTTACTCCGGTATAGGGCTATAATGGGATGTACACGAACGGCTCATTCGAAGGTAACGTGTGGATATCGTGGCTAGAGTTTGCGTGGAATAGCCGGGGAATATTACGTTAACCACGTCATAAGACTTGGCCGGTCCTAGTACGGAAATTTTACGCTCTGTAAATTACAAATTTCTGAATTTCCTCGACACTTAATAATATTTTGAAGTTAATTATTTTGTATCAACTCCTGGAGTACATAACAAGGGAGGAGGTGAAAGTGATGTGAACAAGCGCCCTTTCTTATGGCCCGTTACGCAGTTAGAATAGGAGACTGGTCCGAAGTAGCGTGGGGCTGTATGGTAGTACAAGCTTTTGATTACGGAATGGAGCCTTCAGGTAAAAGGAACGACTGTTCTGGGTTACAAAATAATTGGCTGTTTCATAATGTTAAAACCTTCAAGGCCTAATGTCTTTCAGAATGGCTTGCACATAATTGGTGGTGTTTCTTTGCGTTTGAGGATTCACATGCCTATCAAAATGCGTAATACCAGCATCTAGAAACGGTTTGTAGGTCGCGACAGGTCCCCTGTGATTTGACTTTCAAAATAAGGTATATAAAAAATGACGATTCACTAAAGCAAAATCTTGTATATAAACTCTTACTGTCGATCATTGCACTGTTCAAACGCGGTGCTATTTTCGCGACGCTGACTGACCAGACGTCACGTTACATTACATGAAGACCTTTGTACGTTTATGATAATACCTCGATGAATTCTTCTGAGAATGAAAGACGTTTCAGACCAAAGTTGCAGAGAAATAAAAAAAAACTCATTTTATGTTCAGTGACGTTCTTCTGAAAGTTGTGCCTTTTATGAGGTAAGGTGTGAAAGTATGGTAGAGCCAGACGGGTCACGGATGACAATAAACGTGCAATACGACGCATGTGCTTTGAATTCTGGATAACCTAGGCTATAAACATTCACTTAGAATATGTAATACTTACTGGTTTTCCACTGCAACAATGATTACTCGAACGCTCCTCACTGTCACGTTTATATGTGCACTGCCTTCTTTGTTTATTCCGACATCCCTTCCCTATGCACCTCTACACGTCGTTGTGTAAATTATGTAAAGTTTCCGTCTACAAGGTATGGGATTTCACACTTGTAACTCTAAGGGCGGTAGTGCAGGCGAATTGTCTCTCTCTGATCGGTTAATGTACATATTCGTTTTTTGTTTTAGTGCCTTTCCATAAAATGCAAGCTCCCAACAACTAAAACTATATTTTGACACGTTGTTTTTACATGACTGTGAAAGCTGCAAGAAATTGCGTTAAAGCAATTCTTCTTTTTCCCCCCATTCCCCATATTGGATCAGTGCCTCTTCACTTTCGAGGCTTCATGATCGCGAACATTTAAGCACACCACACTCGGTAGGATTCCTCTGGACGAGTGATCATCCAGACACACAAACACGCAACAATCATAAGATAGAGACATCCATGACCCTGGCGGGATTCGAACCCGCAATCCCAGCAGGCGAGCGGGAGCAGACCCACAATTAAACCGCGCGGCCACTGGGATCGGCAAAGATGGTTTTTAAGAGACGGGTGTTAGGCTGTAAATGGGAGGAAGAAAGAGGATGCTAAAGAGGACTACATAATGAAGAGCTTCATAAGTTGGAGTGTGAGAGACGCGCATCGTGGTTGGGATGGGAGAGAAACGCTTAAAAATTGTATTCGACAAAGCTAAATGGAAGGGACAACGTGGCAGACGTAGGTGTAGATGGAATAATAATATTAAATTAGATGCTACATAACTGGGATACGATTATGCGAAGTGGTTGCATGTGACTCACGATACAAACCAGTGACCGGCGTGCCTAATGCACAGGCAAGCTCTGTAAAATGCGAAGAATTTGTTTACCAGCTGAGCGACTACTAGCTTCTCAAGAAGCTTACTGTTCCGTGGAGTTAGTTTTATAAATCCTGTTACAAACCTATATCAATAGTGAATGAGAAAGTACATAAGTAGAATTTTACGTGCTTAGAGACAATTTTTTCTAAACCTGTCAGTAGATTGAAATGTATAGCCGTCTTACCCTAGACAGAGGCCCAGTGGGTCTACTGACGGATGAGTGGATAAAAAAATTAAACTGCGAAGACATCGCAATCCGTGGTTTTATTTAAATTTTATAGGTTTTCGGTAATTTAAGGCATATTCGGTAGAAGAAATACAGCTCCACCCTTCTTAATCTGGGCATTTGGTGGAGGTGAGTGGCAAGCTTCAGGCTACGGCCGCTTTACCCCATAAAAAGGAGCCCACGACACCCATTAAATATGAGACTTTGTGGCCCTCAGGGCAGGTCCAAGCGTTTAGGAGTAGACAGAAAATTCTTACCCTGCCGGGTATCGAACCACGATTTTTCGTTCGTCTAGCCAGTGGTTGTAATTATGTCGACTGCCCCATTTCGGTTATCTGTAATCTGTGTTGTGTTCTAAATCAAATGTACGGGTGTAGTCTGGATGCGGAATTGTCTGGTTGGACCTTCTTGTGCCTTAGGTTCGCTCTTCATTGTGATAAGGACATTGGTTGAAGGCCAGGATAAAAGAAGACTTTTACTGAAGGTCAAAAGAGGGAGGTCTTGCATCCTTCCGAGATGGACTGCTACTACAGCTTTATAGTTCAGATATTAAGATGCTTCTAGTGTCGACAGTGTTGGTTCCTTCTCTCAGCTGTTCGTCTCCACAGTATTCTTCCTCTTATCCCATTCCTATTAACTTTAATTTTCTCAGTCATGGAAACAGATTATCAATCAAATTACTAATTTTAATAGCACTTATTTTCTAGATGGCGTTTTCATATTATATTCCTACAACCAAAGAACCACATTCGAATTACATTCTTTACAGCACTGCCTCGTCCCCTCTGACCCACGTGATCACAGCGTGACAACATGCGTTTCTTTTTTCATTTACCGTAACAACACAAAATTATTTGGTAATTATTATACTTACGGATTCGTAAGATAGAAGTAAAGCAAATGGTGCTGCGCTTTATTGAGTGGTCACCTTATAACAAACCTAGTTACTTTCTGACTTTATGCAAACCCTCCAATTTCTGTGTCAAGCGTAGAGACGTTATGGGAAATCAATAGTGTAGTCACACTGCCGTGAGTTTATTCAAGCGTTTAGACGTGAGACGATAATCAAGAGTTTTGGAACGTCTGGAACATGAACATATCGTGGGTGGTCAAGTGTGGCGAGGGCAGTTATTTGCTACCGCCACATTGATAGGGCCCTCTGCGGAAAATAGGTGGCCACAACTGCTTTACCGAAAAAGTGTTGCGTGTTAACGTGTATTCTCATGATACAACATTTATTTTTCTGGTCATTTTCGAATAAATTTCCCTTTGAAAAATTTAAGCCAGAATGCTCGGTTAACTGAACCGGAAGAAAGGATTCGTAATGTCAAAGTCCTTTGACATAAACCGGCGTCGTTTTAACAGTCGATTTCAATATAAGCGCTTTCCTCAGTCCCAGAAGCAACGTATATAGTAGGTCTGATAGAAAAGACTAAAGTTTTATTACCTGTCGCGTTGTTTTGATATGTGTTGGGCTTCTCAAACAGTCTTGCCAATATCTCTCAGCAAAACAAATAGATGCTGCGACACTAAATTCTGGAAGTCGAAGCAGGTACAGTACGTGTAATTGTACTGACTACAACATGTGTAGCTTAGCTACATGATCCAACAGCTGACAACCCCAGCACTGGCAACATCTGCCCAGATATTTCGCGGGTTGCATGTTTATTGCGAAAATCCTAAAGCTGAAGCTAACGTTCAGCGTTCTTTGTCACTGTCCATCACTGACACGTTCGCAGCATAATAGTGAGTACTGTAACTGTCACAAAGAGCTACGACAACCGACTTGAGGCGTTCAATAGTAGAAGCTTGAAGCTTCGTCGCATCCGCAGCCACTACCAAGGTTCAGAATGCGCAGAGTTTTATCTCCATTCCCCCTATACGCCCTCGTGATATGGGCACATAAAGAGGAAGAACCACACCTGAGAGTTAATAAGAAAGCTGGTGGCATGGTTACCATGTTATGTCTGTATGAAAGTTTGAATTTCTGGGGCTGACTGTACGGTGCATAAGCCGACTAAAACTAAACGCATGGCGTGTCCCGACGTGCATGATGTCACTTGAGAAATAAAAAATTGTCCGCCAATCAAGAACCCTGGTTCATACTAGAAGCTCCACCTTCTCAGGTGTTTAGCTTTAAGGTGATTGGTGAATGAGTTTACCTTGTGGGAGTGGACCGAGATTGACCCTTCAAGGCCTATCTATAGTGTGCATTAAAACGTCTCTTCAAGAAACGTAACAAAACATTGTTAGTAAGATTGCTAATCTCCCCTTTCTTTCTTGTTACAGCCCGCAGACATGGCTGAGGGACATAACCCACTATATCTTGAGTAAACTGCTTATTTAGTTTCGCACAGTAAATCCTCCACTTGATCCTGTACGCGTTCAGAGCCAACCAGATGCTTTAATGGTCATCCGTTCCCAGCAAAATCGGTCTCGATTTCCCTCATGCTATTTGTGTATGTTTATCATGATGTTTACTTGAGTAGATCTTCAGCTGTTCACAAGATATTGTAGATGTTGCAAATGACGTGGCCGCAGTACAAGGGCATAATGAAAACCGCAGTGACGTCAAGGAGTGAAGTTTGCTTTGTACTTTTTCTAGATTATTTCACGACATCTGTAAAACGAAGCCCACAAGACAAATTCATACCAGTGCCTCTGTCTTCATATTTCACCCCCAAAACTGCACAGCGGAAGGGCTGATGTTGTTATTGGGACTATTTGTTAAAAACGAGACAGGCAATGTACGTAGGCCTATAATGTAAGAGGCGCGTTCGTGCATCCATTGTTGCAGCGTATAAGATATAAGCATTACATATTCTGAGTGTTTGTTTGTAGCCTTAGGTGTTCAGGATGCAATGCGCTTGTGCCATATTGTCATCTGTGGCCTGTCCGGTTCTGCAATATTTTTCCACATTATCTCATATATGACAAGGATTTCGAAACAAAAGTTGTTGAACATAAAATGTGTTTTGATTTTCCCTACAACTTTTGTCTTAACATTTCTCATTCTAAGAAGAACTGAACGAGATATGATTAAAAAAAATGTACATCGGTCTTCATGTAAAATACTTTATTCTTGTCATATTTTAATGAAACTTGAATTTTCTCAACTGGTTTTGGAAAAATAATCAAATAACATATTAAATGAAAATTCTCCTAGTGGGAGCCGAGTTGTTTCATGTGGGCGGACGGACAGACGGATAGACCTGATGAAGCTGGTAGTCGTTTGTCGCAATTTTGTGAAAGCGCCTAAAAAACCGCAGCTTTTTAAAAATATTGTTGTAGTCGCAAATATCCCCTGCTTGAACACTAACATCTTGTCCACGTGTGTGTTGGTGGCTTACATACGATTCTCAGCATTGACACAGATTATTTCACCAGACGGTATAAGCCAGTTGGTCGTTTTAATTGACATATGGTGTTTTCTGTGCTCTGTAAATCAATTTATATAAATTATTTGGTCAAATGTTATGACTCAAAGAGTGTCTTTTAGTTATTTTTCGACACTATTATTTTCTGAGATACACAACCTCGATAATAGGTGAATAAATAAACGGATAAGTGTAACAAATTGGTTGACTTTTACTAACAGGACAAAACCGAAGTTCTCGGAGGAAAACCTGTCCCAGTGCCACTTTGTTTACCATAAATCCCACATGGACAGGCCTCATACTAAACCTGGGCACTTGCTATCGAAGATTAACAAAAGGGTTCCTTTGTCGAATTTAATCGTTTATGATGTATGACGCCATTTGCACTAGTGGCTATATGACAATGTTTCGGAAGAACCAAGCAAAGATGGAGACAGTAGTGTCTCCGAAACTTCATTACCTGCCTGCCAGATTTCCCGGTGTCGCAGCACAGAGTACAGTAATGAACTGTATGCAGTCAATGCCGTAAGAGAGCCACATAAACGGATTTTAAATTTGGTTCATACTGCTCCTTGAAATGTACGAGTAATTTCTCTAGTCCTTCTCCAAAAGCAGATCATTTTGTACTTACCTTGTGTCAGTTAACTTGGTGACACGTCTGCATGTTCGATTTGTGGCAAGTTGAGATATTGCATAACGTCTAAAGAGCGCAATATTTCTGTGTATATCATCCTACATTTGTAGATATTGAACTTATGACCGTTTCGTAATTGGGAGTTTCTGGTTTCGCGTCTCGGCCTTTAGACCGACCATATTTTTGTGGGGGGGGGGGCGTTCATTCCTTCCAGGCAAAAGCTGGGACCGTACCTGCTTCATAGACAATCACAACCGCTTGGTTTTACAATTTCCCATTAAGTATCTATTAATAGTCCTATCAATGGCAGATAACGTAAATTAAACGAATGAAACCTCACGAAGTGTTTGTTTTCTAATTCGTACTGCACTCCACATCAGCCCTCAAGAATACAGCTTTTAGGATATTTATATCAATTTCTTTGATTGCAGTAACTACTTTAGACTACGTAACAGCTTCTTAGTACACTTACTGAAGCTTTATCAATGGGACATTTTGTACAGCTGCTATATAAGCAAAGCAGCAAGCTTGGGCCCATATAAGATGGATTCAAAATAATGGCTCTTAATAGCTAGCTTATTCCACGGTATTGTAGGCTGTAAATGTTGAGGGCAGAGAGCTTTGAGTTCTACATCTGGGGTGAATATAAATGGTGCATCAGAAAAAATGTGAAAGAAATCAGCGTTGCTTATTTTGAAGTACTATTCTGACGTTACATCGGGGTGACTAAAGGAAGCTACAGTTCTCTCATTTAAGTTATTGTGGCCAGTATCCAATCGGGATTCAAACCAAATACCTCTTTAATGTTAGCACGTCTTATTGACGTTGTACTTTCCCGATTTGTTTCGGGACAGAGATTGTTCATGACGTTTTTAAAGTTCTGGGGTAAGTGAATAGAATTTGCGACAAATCTAATTCTGTCAGAGTAGCTGCATGTTATTCGAGTGGGTGTCCCGTCAGTACACGTTGTACTGTACCGCAGTACCAAGTTTAGTTGGTGACATTACAGGGCGTCTCTTTCATCACGTCTCTGAACAAGATAAGTTTATCGCATTATTTAAAAAGCCTTCATCCGACAGGACATGCTCGACAAGTGCCGCGCTCGGGAGCAGGATAAAAGAAACGTCTTGTTTAACGGGTCTTCAAACACAAGAAAAAGATATTACGAATCTTTAAGCCGAGGAAATATTTATTTCCAGGAAGAAGCTTTCATTGGTGCGGCGGTCAGGATTGTAGGCCTCTCAAAAAACATCTCAGATACTTGTTACCAGCTTCTGTCCACAACAATCTACAAGTTACAGTACGACATGTTTTTCGTGTCATATCTTGAGGGAGCTTGTTGTCCTTCTTATAGTGCCGTAATGCATAGGAGCTGTTGAGTGGACTACGATTTCTCAGGTTAGGTTTCATGCCAACTTCTGTGAGCACTTTGTTAAACCACCCGGTTGCTTATGAATGCATAACATTTTGTGACCAATCGAATAATTCTTAACTGTTCAAATACAATGCGCTCACGGCGTTATGTTCCCGAAGACTGGCGGCTAGAACCTCTGTTGCGCGCCAGTAATATGTCGGAAATATTCACATTGTGTTGGACTGCATGTTATTGGCTTTATTAATTTTCTGTCTTTAACCTAATTCAAATCGATTGAAGAATGAGATGTCCATATTTCTTCTCATTGCGGATCTAGGAATATCTACAACGGTACAGTACTTGCATTAAGTGTAGATTAATCTATGAAATTGTAGTACAAATTCCTCTTCTACTGTACTCAGTAATATACTCAATTTTTTTTTTATTTTTCTGACTGAGGAACTGGAAAACACAGTACATGATTTCATGGAGAAACTGGGAAAAATCAAAGGAGCAGCAGGAAGGCGGTGTATATTGAAACTGAAGCAGAATAAATTTATTTTTATGGTAGTATATATATATATATAATTAATAATGAGGACTTCAAAATACTATGTGTGTAAATAATTTTAGGACATTTGATTCTACCACCATAAGAACTAACATTGTAACATATTGTTGGCTAAGACTATTTTAAGTTCTACACGTTTGATTGAGGCGTGGCAGTTCAGTCACTATAGCGACTGGTCTTCGGGTTCAACGACCAAGCTTCTGTTCGAACAGTGTCCAGAGCAGCTGCAGGACCCATCTAGTCTCCTGTCCTGTGAGTACCGGAATTTATTTCTCGGGTACAAGTATCTGGGGATGTTTATTTGACCTTTTCTATATACCTAGTATTACGGTAAAAAATGTATGTGTGGAGCCACACCCCCACTCGAACTTCGGGCTAAACACACTAGATTGAAGGGCACCAATAGCACTTTTTTATCCTTCTTGTATACAAATTTTTGCATGTGGCAACTGGATGAAGGTAATTTCTTTATTTTTTAAATTTTTAATTAAAGAAGTGATGTAGTCCCCGTGTTTAATTGCTGCGCCACGACGCCGTACAGGAATGTGGGTACAGTACTTCATGTTAACTTCAACAGGAGATTAAAATGAGTAATTGGCTTTACCCTCCTCCACTTTTGCATCGGAGGAAGACCTTACTCGGTGCTTTGTATAAAAGTTTACAGAGCTTGAGCAGAAATTACCATGAACTTGGTAAATTAATAGAAAAGCGCATAATTATTATTAGTATATGTATGAAACACAGACGATAATTATAATGATTATGAGTCTCACACAACTGTTAATAGTTTGCGGGCCACACAATTATTACAACCCTCAATAATATTCCGTGCTTTTGAGTTGGGAATTATATTATAGTCGCTGAAATATTTCGCTTTTAGTCGCGGTCGCAAAAGTGCGGAAAGTGACTATTAGCTTCGTCATGTCTGTCTGTCCTTCCGTCCGCATGGAATATGGAGCGCCACCACTGGACGGATTTCAATGAAACTTGATAATTGAGTACTTTTCGCAAGTCTGTCCAGACAATCAATATTGGTCAAATTCTTACAAGAACAGCAGGTAATTTACAGAAGACCTGTTTACATTTATGGTAATATCTTGTTGAATTCTTCGCAGAATAAGAAATTTTTTGGACAAATTTGTGAACAAAATCAAAACACATATTTTTTTATCCTATACATATTTTTCAGAAAATGGTGCTGTTGTATCTGTTGCGGACCCGATGAGGAACGTATCTTGGATGTTGTTCCCAGGAGGGACGGAGCTCGGAACTCAGGTTAAGACGGGGAGTCGGGCAGGTCGCACACACTCTCAATAATCCCCAAGTAGAGTGTACTGGAGTTTTATTGTGCGTGAGTAGGGAATAATTACAGTTACAACTGAACTGTATTGGTGACAAATCTCGCCAGGGGGCTCTTCATTACCGTTAACACTCACTGACCGTCCACTTTCATTCTCTATCGTTCAGTCACTGTTGGAGACACACAGCAGACTGCTACTGCAGAACAAAGCAGCTACTGTTACATGCGTTACTCCACACACTGCTTGCGCAATAAACACTTAGCGCTTCCAGTTATAAACAAAAAGAAATAGGAGGAAATTATATTCCTCCCATGTCTGATCTTAAGAGAGGCGAGAACTAAGCATGATAAAATTAAGCTTATGACTAACATACAGCACATACAAGAAAGCTAGAAAGAAAAGAAAGAAAGCCACGAAAAAAACGAATGTGTGTCAACTACACAACAGTGCCACTTTTGATATAATGTGGAAAAACATGGTCGAGCCAGAAAATATATAGGTGACAATACAGTACGGAGCGTGAGTTTTGCATTTCGGATGAATAAGGCTACAGATACACCAGAGTCTGTAATGCCTTATTGCTTTTCCACGGCAGCAATGGTTACGCGAAGGTCTTTTTTACTAAGAATGATAGAAAGCACAAAAATAAATGTGTGTTCAGAATGTAGATTTTGTGAATACGAAGCCTTTCAGTACATGGCCTAGCCGTCAGGCTTTAAAAGTACACCAGCTTCTAGGTTCCGGTGCCCATTGTTCGTTTTGTTTAATTCCTATTACAGTCGATGTTATCTCGTTCCACGCTTCACGATACGTTACATTTATGTTGCAGGCATACGCCTTTGTATTATATAACCATAGAATAACGACGGATAGTTGGGTTGTAGAATTATCAGGGGTTTCCTCTTGTATGCTGTTAGTTATTTTTACGAAGTAACTGACAGCTTACGACCAGCGTCTTCGGAAGCAGTGACTCTTGAACATGTGTCACTGCAGTGGAATGAAGGGGACACACACAGACACACAAACACTACAGTGAACCAACCAGCTTACAACATTTTTTTCCTTATAGGAAGGAATTAGGCTAATAAAGGATAAATACTTTCTGCTAAGAATTTATTCAGAGAATCTTGGTTCAAGTTTTATAGGGTATGTGACTTGTGTTTAGAGGGTACATGATTCGAATCGCAGTCACAGTACAGTCTAATCTAACACAGATTTGCGTAATGTTACTCAGTGACTCCAGAACAGTTTCAGAATATTGCCACGACTGCTTTCGCCCCACTTCTTCAAAATTAGCTTGACTTGATCACTCTATCTTATTATTCGGCTCTAGACGATTTGTGAAGTTGATACAGCATTTGCGTTTACTCATGATAGTTACAGTGGGACTAATCCTAGGCCTGCCATTATTGGCCCATAACATAAGAGGTTCCAACAAATAGTGATTCGTATGAGTAAGAAACCTAATATCTTAGTTGAAGAATAAAGACCAACTTGATGTCACGTGTTGCAGGCTGAAGCCTGCAACACGGACACTACTCAAACCCAACCACACCAAATCTCCAACATACAACGAACCCAGAACAAAAGACCAATGTGGTAATTCATCAGCACATAAGAAGTGAAATAAAATAGCAAGTGACATCAAGTTGGTCTTTTATTCTTCAACTATTACAATGATGCACGGTCCAATAAACATAAGATTCACCTAGTATCTTAGTTCAGAAATTGTCAACAAAAAACGTCTGCAGAGGGCAGCAGAAAGATTACAAAATGCAGCAAAAAGAACAGGAATGCGGGAGATGTAGAATGCGCTGCAGAAAGGGACGGTAAGCATTATTACTGGAATAAACACACCCAAAAATTTTATGACATTCACATAAAATAATTTGAAGGGTTGTGCATTGCTGAATGAATTCTACTTTCGAATGAATAGACAGTAATTTTTCTGTTGGTATGTAATGTATTGTTCGGATATGTACAGTAACACTTCGTAATGAGTCGAAATTTTACAGCTGATTCTAAACGAACATTCGAGGGTTTTGGAAGACAAAATGGAAAGTCTGGAGAATTCTTTATGAGTTCCAGAAAATTTCGATAAAAGTCTAACAAAATGTACCGCACATTTCCTGCAATGTGAAAGTTAAGAGCAGCAGAAAAGGATATGTTCAGAACATCCATTAAACCTTGTGGTAAAAATGCTGTTAGGGCAGCGATGGTCCTGTATTATTTAATTACTCACAATAAAATGTTAAGCATGATAATGCATTGCGTGAAATATTAAGGTGTTCCGGATTGAGTTGTTTACAAAGCGTACTTTGCTAATGCACAGACTTTCATTCCTGCAAATTTTGCTGTGCTGTTGTTATGTTTAGATAAAGTAATTTTATAGTTACAAAATCTAAATATTTAGGTTTCATTGTTAGTACGCTGGACTTACAGGCAGCCAATCAAAAGTTAGAATCCTAGCCGAGCCAGTGGCTTTCTACTTGCAGTCGTGAACATATTATGAACTTTTATTATGTACACAATTATTTGTTAGTGTTAGTATCAGCAGTAAAGTAGTGGTAACAGGCATAATAGTAGTAGTATCAGACATAGTATTAGTGATAGATGTGATAATAAAAATAATGACATTTTTCTTCCGTAATTAACTTGTTACTGAAGTACAGAATATGTATGCGCGTTAAATCTTTTGTGCTTGACCTCAAATACTTTAATTATTTGCTATATATCTGAGCCTGTTTACATACAAACAGCACTCCGTACAGAACGTGCAGGGGAGCCTAATATTCGTGCCGTTATCCATGACATATATCAGTTACCTATCGCTCACGTTTCGTTAAATGACGCTACCCTACTAAAAGCTGAGTACAAAAATTGTGCAATATTTATTTTGTTGTTTTGCAATTTACAAAAATGGCTTTAATCAGAGCTGCTCTCAAAATTCCAACGCGACCTACAGGTTGAGAGCAGATGGTCTTAACACGGCCAACTAAATATGTGTTTTCCTGATCCTTTTTGCTTGAAAGAGAGCAAACCATTTTCCAGAAAACTCTACTTGAATTTTAATTTTAACATTTGACGATGTACCGAGACTAAAGATTGAATAATTTCAAAGGTCATAGTCCATAGGTCCATAGTCAGATTCATATAGCACTCCATTATCATAATTAGTTATACGAAAAATTGTGTGGCGAGTAATCAGTTGTCGTGCGCAATGGAATTAAAACAGCATTCAATTTTGAAGTACCCGCTGGTTGCCGATACTGACTTGTGGCGCCATCCGAAGCACCGTCCTTGCCCGGAGGCCTTGGGCGAGGTAGGAAAGGACCACAGCCCGTCGTTGACAGGGCATGGTAGAGAGAAAACAAAAGACTGTGGCCACAGCGTGGCAAGTAGATTACTATGGATGGAACATTCCTTTTCATATTTGATGGCGTGTGTATTTGTAATCCTCACGGGGGCACCCTGCTGGTTGTCTCCTCTAAATTCAAAGACTTTACCCACCAGGGGAGCCGAAGTGGCTGGGGGATGCAGACACAAGGGCCAGCCGACCGACGATCTGGCCACTGCGTTGCCACAGTTACCCTACTGACTGACCGTACTACAGGCGACACCTTGATTGGGTGGCTAATTGCTGTTCGGATTTCGCAAGGTTCTGAGTTCGTATCTGGAGGCCGGATTTCGTGCCCGCAGATTTTCACCGTTTTCCTAAATTTCCCCACAACCAAGAATATGCTGCAATAGAACCCAAACAAAAAGCACGACTCCTTTATTTCGCAACACACCGAAATCACTGTCACTCGTTTCCCATAAGTCGTTATACTCGTATTGAAATCTGAATTGAGAAATCGTCTTTAAAATATACAAAAAAAAAATGGTTTACTATCAGTCGAACACAACTACTTTTATTTAGAAACAGCTACATATTTATATCGTTTACGACCATCTTCTGGCCGTCAGCAGCTACAATATTTTAAAATAAGGAAAAATGCAATACATTGATTAATCCAACAAAAGTCCAACAAAGAAAAACAATAAAGACAATTTATTAATTCCATGACCGAGAACCCTATTGGCAACGTATGTCACTCGATCAAATAATTCTTCGTTTGTTGTGGTACAGGAATGTTCATTACCGTTTACACATATGTAGCAAACCAACAAATGCACAATAATAAAATATGCTTTATTATATATTAATATTTACGGACATGTTTCGGTCCCTTCTGCAACAATCGTGAAGGTGTTTTACAAGAATGTAGATAATATACAACAATAACAGTTTTGTATAGTATCAGTATTATGCGTCGATTTACATAAGGAGCCTACACTGAGCATCTATGATTAGGTGTGGGAAACTTTGGACATTAAGAGGTCACTTGGATGTAAATTTTGTGTTTCTGCGTATGCTGGAAGAAACTTGAACATTGGAAGAACGTTTTGTAGAAAATGTTTGGTAATGTTATGTGTCCTTAGCAACAGACCGCTGTCGCATCAATTCGTCTACTAATCTGTACGCACTGACGGTGTAAAATAAGTACGAGATCTTGGTTTTCTTCAGTATTATAGTCATTCACGCACTTCGAATATATTGTAATATATTTGGTGCTTTTAACGTATACGGATCTGAAGATGACCTGATAGAAAAGGTCGAAAGATATCGTTATAATTCTTTATGTAATACGAATAGGAAACTGTTGGCCGTAGAAAAGAGGTTTCTATTTCATTTTAGACGCAACGATATTTGGTTTGAATATTTTCACAATTCTAAATACAAAATTTTAAAGTTGTCGTACGTCATTCATAGGAGCAAAACATTGTTGCTTTGCATGTGGTAATGATAGAGTAGCCGGCTCGTAACTGTGTGTTAATGTGTTCATTACTGCTGTCAAACTTGCCTGGGTCGAATTAAAATATTGAGATACTGCCTAATGTTTCTCAGGCGAAACCTATGGCTGTGAATGACAACAGATCGTCATGTAATTCTTCAACATTCTGTCTGCAAACCTTCAATGCAACATTATAAACTGCCTAATTTTACATAGCCGGTCCCAGTATCCACGTGGTCTGAGGCGCAAGTCTGTGGTCGCTCTCCTCCTGAGATTGTGGTTTCGAATCCCGCCGAGGCATGGATGTTTGTCGTGAGTGTTGTATGATGTCAGGTAGAGGTCTCTGCGACGAGCTGATCACTCGTCTAGAGGAGTCCTACGAAATGCGGTGCGTCGTTTTGTGTGATCTAGAAACCTCGAGAATGAGGAGGCGGTGGCCCGCGTTAGGCCACAGCGCCACAAGGGAAAGAAATTTTACATAACATGTGGCACTATTGTAACTGATTAACTATATGAAAAAGGAATACCAGTTAAATACTGTTTGGATACAGAGCTTGGTTATAATTCATTGTAGACATTACAAGTGACTAAGATGAATCAACATCAGGCTGAAAAGTTGCAAGTTCAATTGTTCACAAATTTCTTAAGATTCTTCCTTGTATTATGCGAAGAACTTACAAATTATTGAGTCAATATACATAATTAAATGCCACCATGACGCAACTTATAAAAGTGTGAGGCTATGTAAAAGGCAAAGTATTCACTTTAAGGTCTTCTGTGTAGTGTGTAATTGTTCGCGGTTTCAATCTCGGAGAGTGCCATTGGAATTTTTCATCGACATAAACCTTCCATCCGCGCTATGGCACTGGGATCGACTCAGCGTCTAACAGAAATGGGTACCAGGAATATTTTCTGAGGGGTAAAGATGGCCGGTGCATAGGGTTAACAACCTTACCACCTTCATGTGCGAATTGTCTAGAAATTCTGGGAGCCTCAACCACTTAGAGCCTACGTGCAACTCCAAGCCTGTGCAGGGATTGTTTTACGTTTACCTGTTGTGTAGAATATAGCATAGGTAACTGGTAAATTATCGTTTTCTTTCTTTGTGCAAGGACAGCAGTCCAACTGTATAGCTGATAGATTTTTAAATTTGCGCGCTACTAAGGACAGGCCGGTAAGTACACCTGTATGTTCCTTTCTTTTCACTTTGTGTTCTCGACTTACCATTAGGATGACACAATGGACGAAATTATCCAAAGCATTACTGTTGTATTCGAACGCGTGACATGAGGGACTTTAGATGCCCACAGCCTATAATTAATTAAAGAGGTGACCAAAGGCATACCGAGTTTAAGACCTTAATTGCATTTAAAAGTGCCTTAAAGTCGTGACTAGTACCAGTAGAGAAGTCGATGAATTATTACATAGCCCTAAACTTTCTATTAATTATTTTTCTTTACCTCTTATTATTCCCCCTTTTATCTTGTGTTCCTTTTGGCAGAACTTGACTCTTTTGTTCCGTAACTTCCTGTAGTGTGTTGCTGTTTCATTACTTTCAATACAAACTTTATTCCATATATCTGTAGAGTGCTCGGAGTGTACTTTTAACTTATGAACTGTTTTGATTTTGTTGTTGTTGCTGTTGTTGTTGTTGTTGCTTTTCTTGCTGTCTGGAGACCATCAGACAAGTGCTGGTGACCACCCAAAGCGCTCTCTTTCATTCGGACCATCATCAATCTGCAATCATTCCTGACAGCTCAAGTTCGCTCTGATGGACCCAGTGAAAGGCTGGACATCGTATGAAATAGAATTAGGGTACCGGTCCATTCATAATGAAAAGCACTGAATCTGGGACTTGAAAAATAAAAACAGACGATGTCATGGTCAGTGCTCAGGAAAGTATGCCTAATCAGAACTGCCAACTGAATTTACAGAAACCGAGAATCGTTCAAACGTTCAAGTGCCGGTCTGTGGTTATGACTGATATCAGACTGATATTGGTGGCTGGAAACGCAAACATTAGAGTATTTTACACTGGTATTTGCAGCTTGCAATAAATAATTGGAATTACGGCAAACAATGTGTCAAATCTACAGAATTTCTCCAAAAAATTTTAATTGGGAATATCATGTCGAGTGGCGCAAAGAAGTAAGAAATTAAGCACACACTGACTGTAAGGAGTAATAGTATAAGGCATGCAAAACCTTAAATTCTAATAGATTCTTGTGTCTGCTTAAGTGTCTTTTGTAAAACCTTAGCTCTTCTTGATTTGTCTAAGTAATACTGATCCTATCATTGTTGTAAAGTTCAGACACCTTCCACATATTCTGTAATCTAGACCTGGTAAAATGTGTCGATGGCATAAGAGATATTCTGAATATATTTAAGATAAATATCTCCCTTGTTGACGTAAGAGATAAAGTTTATGTTGTGATATTGTTCGACTTGTGTAACAATAGTAAAATTAAAAATGGCCACCGAACATCCACAATAATCTAATATTCAAGCATATTGTATGAGTGCGAAACTCAGTCTTTCACTAAATACTGGATTATGGAATGAGGTTTACTGGAAATGGTGAGCTGAGGAGATAGGAGTGTTTGGACCTGATAAAGAAGAAGTAACAGGAGAATGGAGAATACTGGTTGGCGTTAAAGGAATAAACTCCGAGCACTTGAACAGGATTAATCCCGTTCAGAGTATCGTCTGTTGTCGGTCTGGAGAGTGTTAAAACCTTCTGTTTCCATAAGAAACACAGGGAACTTCTTGCATAAGAGACGGCTTTGTTCATAAGGAGGTATGTAATCCATACGTTTATAAAACAGTAAGTTGTGTGGGAATCCATTGTAATCAAGTATATCAACTGGAGCGATAGGTGTAACGTGTTTTATTCAAGCAGCGCAATTACAAAATCTCTTCAGGGGCAACTTCATTAACGAAGATAAAATACAATAGATTTTACATATTTACAAGAATGATGGGAATATATTCCGTCTAGACACAACTTTGTCGTGACAAATTTAAAATGAAGAGAAGCAGATTAAGAAGCTAGTCAACTTGAAGAATTTAAAAAGTAAAATACACAGTTGCAACGCAGAATACTCGGATTGTGTGGCGGAAATGTAAAAATTACTGTAGCCATGTCTTGGCTAAATTTTGTAGCTATGACGGTCGTCAGTTGCTCTATAATTTCTTTGCAGCTGCATATGTCATACTGTCGATTCTTAGTTCATAGAAAAGGGAAGGTCGCCACAGGAATTTCCTGAAGTATCACGCAAAATAGAGAGAAAAGTTATTGGTAATTCCTGCATAGAAACGAGACGTGGAATTGATGCTCGTCAGCTGTTGTCCCGTAAGGTAACTCTGTCATGCATATGAGGTACATTTAGGCACATTACTAGAGGAACTGCTGTCGTCATCTCTCTGTGCAGGGGATTGCTTTTTAAAAGTTCTATATTATAATCCTCTACAAGACTACTGCTGATAATCCGTCTACTACTACTACTACTACCACCACCACCAGTACTACAAATAATATTACAATGATGATAATTTTAAGAACAATAACAATAATTAATCCAGTCTTTTTTATTATTTTCATGATCTGAAAGTTTTAATTAATAGGTAAGAAGTCCAAAACGTGTAGCAGCCGATTACAATTGCTCGCAGGTACATACCCATTGTAAGACATGTCACTGATAAATATCATCATAATTACTCTGCTTTTGTCTCGTGAATCTTCAGTGTCAAATTCTGGGTTTCACACGCAGCAATTGACGAGTGTAATTTAATTTTAATTACTAAATAACTGATATGTTTTGTGGGTTCTTGTCATCACTTTTTGAGTGACCTGTATGTTTATGGCCATTTTTAAGCCCACTATTTGAGCGTCCTGTTCCTCAGGCCACTACCATAATTCCAACAACGTTACACAATATCCAGCCGAAAGGGAAATCTTGTGCTCCCACCAGCAGTACTCTACTTCGGTAGGCTCTCACAGCTCTTTACCTGCTGCTACCGAGAAGACACGTCCGCTTGGTGGACCAATGTCCTGTCTCGAGCGTGTCAATGAGCACGAAACAATGAGAGTGTGAGAAGGAAACAGAGACAATCGAATGCGGGATGGAGTTGCATTATTTTTGCATACAATGTAGTAATCATCTGTACACAGAGGAGATGGAAGAGTGCAGGTTTCCTGTTTGGAAGGGATAGCGAGTACAAGGGGGGGGGGGGAACTGTTACGCTCGGTACAAAAACCAAAACAAAAAGAGCTTTTTGTTACTGTAACTTATTACGAAGTTTTAATTAATATAAAACTTTACCATATTTTGTTGCTTTAGACCAGCGAATTTGATAAAATTCCTTGTTTGACGCGCTTTCTACATTGTCTGTTTAGTGACACTGCTTATTTCTTCTTACAGAAGAATGCATGATAATGTATTTGTTAGGATGTATTCTCAGCTATGTTTTTAAAAAATTATCCGAAACAGTTCTTTAAAGTCACGTTTTATAGAGAGCGGGCATGCCTTTTCTCACCTGTGTAATTTCACTGTGCTTTGAACGTAAAGATCGAGCCTGAATATCCAGTACTCTGTTGGATTGCCAGATTTGTGACACTAAAGCTTCGAAAAGTCAGAGAACTGTCTAAGAACTCCATTGCCTTGTGTTATCACTAAACTGATGGTGTATACTGGTCATGAAGACTTATCCATTGTTTATTGGTGTGTGCATATCAATGCAAGACTTTGGAGTGGGGCAGTGATCGGTAGCAAACTTTAGTAGAATTCTATATATTAAGGATATGGTTCATTTAACGAAGAAGAATTGCTCCTTATTTCATCAACAGTTCGAACCTCGACACGACATATTCACAGAGACGCGGATTATTTAACGTCAATGCAAGATATCAGGTACTAACTGCGTATTGAGTTTATGATCATTAAAGTTAATATAATTCATGTAGACATAAACTAGAATCATTATATTCACGGCATATAACGCTCTGCATTTAGGCGTATAGAAAGGCACTGTAATTTGGACATGTGAGGATTAAATGGATCTCAGGGAAATAGGTTTGGATTTTACGGACTGGATACGTGTGTGTCAGATTGGGGGAAAGTAGTGAGCCGTTGTGAACATGGCAGTGAACATTCGAACTTCATTAAATTCATTTAATTTCTTGAATGGTTGATGAATACTTAGGACTTAGATAAGGACTGTGTCTCGTGTAAGTATCAAATTCTTTATATTAACACATAATTTTAATTAGTTAATTTGATTAAAACGTAATTCCTGCAGTTGGTGCTAGTAAGTGAAATCTGTCTTGAGTACCTGCCATACTTGTTATTTGAGTATTGTATTAAATATGCGCGTGAATCATTTCATACGGAGTGTCTCTTTTATCTTGTCCCTGAGTACGGCAGCTTTCATGTGATACCACAGCGCATGCCGGCTTTCTACACGATTCAGATATCTTGCTCAGGCACACGATAAAAGAGATTCCTGTATTTTCTCATTTACCTGCTGCAGTTAGTTGTTGCTTCTTTTTGCAGTACAAGCAGACGGAATAGAGTTGTGTTATTGTCTTCTCCTGAATTCGCACTGACGTTTTCTCGGGATGTGATTAAGCCTTGTCTGCTAGTTGCATAATGACCAGCACAAGGCTGTGCTACGTGCGACTGTCGACATTTCATAAACTCGTACGTTCATGTTCGGCTTTAATGTGCACTTGTGTGCAGATAGACAATGAAAGGGTAAGGTGCGAAGAGGAGGGGAAACCATAGCAGTGATGTGGCGACTGTAAGGAAGATGGCGATTTAATGCGAGTAACGTCATTAGGATGCCCAACGGGCCACTGAACTCTATTGAAAGAACTTCCAAAGGATTCAGATATAGCGAAAAGGGGAGAAGTGGGTGAGATGCCACTCGAAGCAGTCATTCAGGGCAACAGCTCGGCTGTATCTACTGCTGCAACATGAACTTCATGAACTCGAAAGGAAACGACTTTTGTGTTGTTTGTTACCAGACTTTGGCCCTGTGGTATTCTGAGACTTCCTACACAACTGAACAATGCTGGGGTACTGCACGTAATTTTGCTTTTGATTACACATACCTAAATTATATAAAGCAGTTGGTGTGATTAAGTGGATGACTTACACCACAGTCGATTGTTATTCATTATAATCGATACTTATCGATAGTAATAGATAATATACGAAGGGCTGAAAAATTTGCCTCCTCTGTCATATTTTTTGTTATTTAAGGAAAACTGAATAGAACCGGTTCCACGCAATCACGTGATATCCCCCCTCCACCATGCTAACCTTGAACCCACAGTTATCCATAACTCCGTTTCAGTGCCAGTCGAAACGGAAGCCTGTGAGGACGTGCAGTTCAAGCAACGTGCCATTATTGAGTTCTTGACTACGGAAAAAATTTTGTTCCTTCGACATTCATCGCCGTATGCTGGCAGTGTATGGGGATAAATGTGTTGATGTAAGCACAGTTATACGCAGGCTGCGGCGCTTTAAGGAAGAAGAAGGTGGAGACGTAAGTTTGTGTGACAAAACAGGGTCGGGGAGGCCAGGAGAGAATTCAGAGACCTGTTAAAATTCGGCGGAACTGTTGAAGTTTGAGGAGATTATGTGGAAAAGTCATTATGCTCAGTTGTAAATAAAGGTTAAAGGTACATTCATTTCTTTGTTTCATTAAAATATCTCCCTTCCTTCATTTTTTATTTAGCTGGAAGCAAAATGTTTCAGTCCGTTCTCCCACAGAGCTGCTGTTTCTTTTTTTAGGGGTCCTTGCATAAAGTTCATTGAAATATGACAGTCTGACGACAGACTATCTAGTAGTATCATACGGTATCATTCCTCACAAACGATGCAATGGGAGACTGAAAACAGATGTACTTATCCCATGTTTCCCCTATCCATTTGGTATGGAATGAACAACAATGATAGCGAGTCTCCATTCAAATGTAAACATGAATGACGAACGTACAATCAAAATATTCCGCCACAGAAGTATAGCAACTGCGGTCGGCGGCGCAAAGACGACGAGTGATAAAAGGGTTTTTAGAAATAAAGATAGATGGTTTCATAATTGCGTCCTTTTGTGCCTAAGTACCGGCTGTAATCATTTTGGAAGATCTTTAACGTCCTTCACTCTGACATCACCGTTGTTAAATGCTGCAAGAAAAGTCTGAGTAGTCTTTGTTTGTTTGTTTGTGCGTGTGTGTGTTTGTGTGTGTTTGTGTTCACTGGTCGAAATCTAAATGATACTGACACGCTGTAATGTTTAGAACAACGCTTGTGCCCTCCATAGACAGCGCTACAAAGCAAAAACCTCGCGCAGAAATGCCAGAAGCTTACTGTAACAGTACTTCTGTCTCTCGCTGACGCACTGATGGATGTCATACCGGAACCTGCATTGCTAACCTAACTTTTGACCACTGAAGTGGCTTGTATTTACTAAGCTTTTTCAGTTGATGCTGATATGTTGACGTACGTCAAGCACCTGTGAAAGCGGGCTAGCATAGTCAGTGTAGCGTCCAGGCTAACGGCAGAAAGACCATTGAATCGGGGTTATATTCACGACAGGAACATGAAAATTTCTATCATTGACATCGTCCAGACCGAGTCTGGGAAATAGGTTTCTTTCCGTTACTTACTTACTCCATGGTGCAGAGTCCTTCTTGAGAAGCTAACTGGTTTGCAGCTAGTCAAGAAATTCCCGCATTTTACGGAACCCGAAGGTTCATTACCGCACTCACAAGCGTCCGCCACCTATCTCTATCCTGGGCCCGCCCAATCCAGTCCATATACCCACATCCTACCTCCT